>ERZ1066136.39-NODE-39-length-193627-cov-17.971912_pt1 | contig 193627 bp, 164 predicted proteins | sample MGYA00382783_ERZ1066136 | MGnify/ENA primary metagenome ERZ1066136 (study PRJEB33369, sample SAMEA5778366) | biofilm metagenome | biome: Industrial cooling water; feature: Water cooling tower basin; material: Biofilm | place: United Arab Emirates | collected...
GCTTCGGAAGATAACCTAACGGTTGGGTACAGGTACCCCTTCGCTAAAGCTTCGGGGTACAGGCGGGAGTAGCTCAGTTGGTAGAGCGGCAGCTTCCCAAGCTGCAGGTCGCGGGTTCGAGACCCGTCTCCCGCTCATTTTTTTTGTTTTGCTGATCCAACCAGACTCGTCTTTTTTAGCGGCCTGTCATGGGTTGTTTTTGTCCTTTGCGGTTTATCATCAAATAGCATGCGCACCGAAGGCCCGTACGGATCGTCAAATTGTCCGCTGCGCATGCCCCAAACAAAAGCAATCAAAAACGCAATGGCGATGGTAAGCGAGATGGAAATCAAGAGGATAATGATCAGCATGCGTTTATTTTTTTAACGATTGATGGGCCACCCACTTGACGGCCAACGAGGAGAACCCAACCACGCTTACGCTGCTGATGGGCATCAACACGGCAGCCACCAACGGGGTAAGCTGACCGGTCACGGCAAAAAAAAGTGCGATGCCGTTGTAGAAGAACGAAATACCAAAGGCGATCTTGAGTATGACAGTGGCTTGCCGGCTCAAGCGCAAAAAAGTGTCGAGGTGGGCCAGCGCACGTCCATGTACGATGCCGTCACACGCAGGCGTGAACACCCCCGTATCATCGCTTACCGCGATGCCCACATCCGCCTGCTTTAATGCTCCGCTGTCGTTCAGTCCATCGCCCAGCATCAACACCGTGTGTTCTCGTTGCAGCGTCTCCACGAAGGCGAGCTTATCGTGAGGCGACTGGTTGAAATGAAGTTCGGCCTCGCCAAACACGTGCTTCATGCGCTCGCGGTCATGGCCGTGATCGCCCGAAAGCAACGCTTTTGTTTTTCTGCCCAAACGCTGAATGAGCTTGGGGATGGCCTCGCGAACAGAGGTGCGTATTTGATAGTAGCCGCGCACGTCACCTTGAATAGACAGAAACACGTGGGCCGACTCCTCGGGCACCACGCCTTGAAACCCTACCCAGGCGGCATGGCCCAAACGTATCTCTTGATGATCAACCCAACCTACGATGCCCTGGCCGGGTGTTTCTCGGAAGCGGTGCACACGGGCCGTTGACGGGTGGGGGCCGCTTTGCGCGATGAGCCGACTAAGAGGATGTGTGGAACTGGCCGCCAGCAGCCTGACCCCAGCGAGCTCGTGCGGTTCCGCGATCCCCACAAAGGACACTTCGGACGCGCCCGAAGTAACGGTACCCGTTTTGTCAAAAACAACAGCATCCACTTGTGCCAACCGCTCGATCACATCGGCATTTTTCAGATAAAACCCATGCAGGCCAAAGGCGCGGAGCATGTTGCCGTACGTAAAGGGCGCAGCCAAAGCCAGGGCGCACGGGCATGCCACCATCAGCACGGAAGTGATGACCAACCACATTTGTGAAGGAGCCACGGCATACCAATACAGCGCAGTGCCCACCGCCAGGGCCATTACCGCCCATGTGAACCGTTGGGCTGCACGGTCAATGATTTTGCGGTACTGGCTTTCCCCTGTTTTTTGAAAAGAGGCATGGTTCCACAAGCTCGTAAGGTAGCTCTGCTCCGTTTTTTTTATAAGCAATACCTCCACGGGCTCGCTGAGCAAGCGGCCGCCTGCATACACAACGTCCGTTTTTTTCACCGCCACGGGCCGCGCTTCGCCCGTCACAAAACTGTAGTCGACCCACGCTTCGGTGCTCAACAACTCTCCATCGGCCGGGATGATTTCCTGATGGCGAATGCGCACCCGCTCGCCTATGGCCAACTCATACACGATGGCCGGCTGCCACTGACCGTTTGCCCACCGCTGTACGGCCAAGGGAAAGTAGGACTTGTAATCGCGATCAAATGCCAGCGCCTCGTAAGTTTTGGTTTGAAACCAACGCCCGATGAGCAAGAAGAACACGAGCCCGGTCAGCGAATCGAGATAACCCGCACCGGTGTGGGTGATGATATCATACGCACTGCGCAGAAAAAGGGCAGCCAGTCCTGCGGCAATGGGTACGTCAATGTTTATTTGCCGTTGCTGGAAACTCAACCCGGCATTGATGAAAAAATCGCGGGCGCTATAGACCGTCACAGGAATGGCCAGCAACAGATTCAGCCAGCCAAACCATCGCTGCAATACGGGGTCAGCGCCATCCAAGCCCAGGTACTCGGGGAAGCTGAGTAACATGATGTTGCCAAAGGCAAATCCAGCGATCGCCAGTTTGACAATCAATGCCTGGGTAGGAGGAATTTCTTTTTTCTCGGTGGCGTCCAGTTGAATTTGAGGAGGATAACCGACACGTGCCAGCACCCGCGCCACTTCGGCCAGCGTGACCTCCGCAGGACGGAAGTCAACGGTTACTTCTTTTTTGCCAAACACTACCCGTGAGGCGATGATGCCCGGCTGGATTTGATGCATGTTTTCGAGAAGCCAAATACAGGAAGCACAGTGGACGGCCGGCACACGGAAGCACACCCGGGAAAACTCATCCGATTGAAATGTCAGCAAGGTTTTTTGCACCTCGGGCAAATCGAGGTAGGCATAGGCATCGGCCTCCACTTGCTTGGCTTGCGCGGTACCGGGTCCTTTTTCAAACGCGTAATAGTCGCACAACTGATGGGCGGCCAATATTTCGTACACGGTCTTGCAGCCCGCGCAACAAAAAACTTTTTCGTCAAACGGGATGGTTTCGCTTTCGCAGGGCTGGCCGCAATGAAAACAGGCCGTTCGGATGTCAACGTTGGCTTGCATGGAGTTCGTTGGAGAAGTAAAGCGATGCAGAGGAAAGCAGGTTTGCCAACCGGTTGGGCGGCTGCAAAAAATGATGCGCCCGCTGGCCGAGCACGATAACCGAGCGGGGAATTTGTTGCACTTCGTGCTCCAATACATCTACCCATTCTTCTTGATGCACGGGCAGGATGCCGATGTTGGAGAACTGGCTGCGCACATGTTGGATAAAATACTTTTCGAGTTGGATGGCACACGCGTTGCCGGTTACAAAGCTGAGCACGGTTACGGGGCGATGGCGGGCGGCTGCGCCAAAAAAGAGCAGGAATGACTTGAACGCGGTGAGCAGGCTGGCGGTGGCGTCAAAAATGATGAAGACATGTTCATAGCGAAAGGGCCAATGCGCGGACAAGAGCACGGGGCAGCGGACGTTGTCCAGGAGTCCGTTGGCGGCCGCTGCGCGGCCGCCAACGGACTCCATCACCAGCAAATCCGCCATCTGCGTTTGCATCGCCCAGTCCACTCGCCCCTCAATGCCCGACAGAAAATGAAAGTCGATCGAGGCCCCTTGGGCTTCGCGCTCCAACGCCTCGCGCACCTGCTCGCGCTGCCAGTGTTGCCGCAGCGACAACGCACCGTGCCCCACCATGTCATCGACAAAAAAGGCTGCCAGTTTTCGGTCTTCGGCCGGGTCGAACAAGGTCAGGTAGTCGGCCAAGGGTTTGCCCTCCGCCACCGGTATGAGGATCGTCTGCGCCAAGCCTTATGCCATTTTGTATGTCCAGATGGGGCAATCCAAATGGTTCACCACATCTTCGGCTATACTGCCGGTGAGCAAATGGTTCAGGCCTCTGCGCCCGTGGGTGCCAAGGGCCACCATGTCCGCCTTCATCTCGGTAGTGAAGTTGCGGATGCCGTCCTCCTCGCTCAAGTCGTTACACACATGAATGCGGTAGTCTTTGAGCAGCAGCCGCTTGGCCAGTGCTTCCATTTGCGGTTTTGAGACGTTGTCGCGCAAAAACACGCCCGGGGTATTGACAAAAAGCAAGTGCAGGGTTGCCTTCATAAAGTACTGCAAGGCCTTGATGCGCTGAAACAACGCCTCGTCATCCAGCGAAGGCGTGATGGGAAACACGATGTTCTTGATGTCGCCCTTCACTTGCTTTTTGATGGCGATGACCGGAATGGACGAAGTGCGCACGATCTTTTCGGCATTGGAACCGATGACCCACTCTTTCAGTCCGCTGGCTCCATGCGTGCCCATCACAATCACATCGGCCTTGATTTCTTCGGCCACTTCGCGGATGGTGTTGGCAGTGGCACCATACACCACTTGATACGCTACTTTCACCTCTTTCGCCCAGCGTTCCTTCATCTTCAGAAAATTCTTCTCCGCCTTTTCTTTGGCTTCTTTCAAAAAGGCTTCTTCAAAAGAGAGCACAGGCATCAGCACGGTATCATGCATGACCGGTATCTCCACCACATTCAGCAACGTTATCTGTCCCTTGCTTTGGCTCGCTATCTGGGCGGCAAATTTGAATGCCTGCACAGCGGGGTCAGAAAAATCACACGGCACAAGGATGCGTTTCATGGCTTGGTTGTTTTGGTTGACAAGTCAAAAGTAGAAACGCTCCGCACGTGCCCTAATGATGGCGATCAACGGAAAAGATGACTTTTGTCAGGAAAAAAAACGCAGGAGACCGTTACGCCACGATCAGATCGGCTTGGCGGGCAAGTTTTTTGGCATCTACCACCCGAATTTTTTTGCCTTCAAACGAGATGAGGCCATCGGATTTGAACTCGGAAAGCAGCCGGATGACCGTTTCCGTGGCGGTGCCAACAATGCTGGCCAGATCTTCGCGCGACAGCGCCAAATCGATGAGATCGCTTTTGTCACCCTCCATGCCATAGGTTTCTTTCAGCATGAGCAGGTTGGCCGCCAGCCGCTCGCGCACAGACTTATGCGCCAACTCGGCCATGCGTTCTTCCATCACGCCCATCTCATGGCAAATGGCCTTTACCACGCGCCTCATAAAGGCCGGGTTCTTGCTCAGCACCTCAAAGAAGTGTTCCTTGGGTATAAAGCATATCTTGGCATCCTCCAGCACCGTGGCAGAAGCCGCATAAAATTCTTCGCTGAGCAAGGCACGATACCCGAGAAAATCCCCCGGTTTGGACATGTAAATAATGTACTCTTTGCCCTGCACATTGTTCTTGTGGACTTTCACGGTCCCTCCGTTCATGCAATACAGGCCTGTGGGCCGGGTGCCCTCATAAAAAATGGTTTGGCCTTTTTTGTATTGAATGCACGTTTTATGGCTATTGATCCGATTGAGGTCGTCATAGTCCAGCCCCTGAAAGAGCGAGTCTTTCAATTGTTCGCACAAGGTGCAGGCGATGGTGAACTGAGGGCGGGACATAACGCTTTGCGCTGATAAAGGTAAGCGGCTGTAGGGTATTTTGTCAACCCGCTGGTCAAAACAGTCCAAAAAGCGGCAGGCGGTATTTATAGAAAATCCGAATGTTTTACTTTTGCCTCCGCAATTCAAAAACCCAAGCCTATGAAAACCAAAATCCTGCTCGTGCTGAACGTACTGATGGGCCTGCTGTTCATCAACGGTGGCCTCAACAAATTTTTCAACTACATGCCCATGCCGCCCGATTTGCCCGAAGAGACGGTCAAGGACTTTGCCGCCTATATGGAAATTGCGTGGTTGATGCCCCTCATTGCCGTGGCGGAGTTGGTAGGCGGAGTGCTGATCATCCCTTCCAAAACCCGTGCCCTGGGCACACTGGTGCTGTTTCCGGTGGTAGTGGGTATTGTGCTGACGCACGTGGTGGTGGATGTCAGCGGCTTGCCCATCGCGCTGATCATTGCGGCCCTCATGGGTTGGAACATTGCCGACAACTGGAAAAAATACATGGGCTTGCTGCAATAGCCCGAGAACTCTTGGCCTGGGAGATGTCCCAAAAAAAAATCGCATTCCGCGTGTGCACCGGAATGCGATTTTTCGTTTGCGGGTCGCTTATCGTCTTACCACAAAGGTAAGCACCGGGCGCTTGGCGTGCGAAACCACCTCTTCGGCCACGCTGCCCGCCAACACGTGGGCAAAGCCCGTGCGGCCGTGCGTGGCCATGGCGATCAACTCCGCGTCAATGTGATCGGCAAAGCGGATGACCCCTTCTTCCACCGTCAGGTCATTGAACACGTTGATCGTATAGTTCTTCAACCCCAGTTTTTTGGCAAACCGTTCCATGTAGTCTTTTACGACCGTGTCGCGCTGAAAATCGCCTGGAGTATTGATGCGTACCAAATGCACGGTGGAATTGTAAATCTGCTGCGTGCGTTTCACGATCCGCGAAAACACTTCTTCGTCTTTGGACATGGCCGTGGCATACACGATGTTCTTAAAGTTGAGCGAAGCGGGTTTTTTGTTGACTACCAACACAGGCGAACGCGAGCTGCGCACTACCTTTTCCGTATTGGTTCCGATCAACATTTCTTCCAGCTTGGTGTGGCCTGCGCTGCCCATGACCACCAGATCTACTTTTTGATCGACAATGATGTCTTTGATGTTGTTGAAGGCACTGCCCAACTTCAGCTCGCCCGACAATTTGATGTCGGCATACTTGGGGTCTTTGACCACTTTTTCCAATTGCTTGCGGCTCTTTTCGATGAGCTTGAGCATGAACAGTTTTTCCTCACCCGACAGGCCGGATGATATTTGCCCATCGGTATTGAAGCTAACGTCTTCGACTTCTTCGATCACGTGGAGCAGCACCACCTCGGCACCGGAGCGCTTGGCTACATCTGCGGCAGTGTCCAGGGCGATGGCGGCCGTTTTCGAAAAATCCGTGGGAACGAGAATGCGTTTCATCTGTTTTATGTTTTTAGTTTGAGGCGTTTTTTGACTGGTTAAAAGTACTTATTTCGGCCAAGTTAAAAAATGACGGGGCCGCAAACGGTCATCGGCCGATGCGCCCCACGCGCGCCAAGGTGCTGAAACACATCCACATAAGCACGACCCACCAACAACAGGCCGCACACCAGCATGGATACTGTGGCCCACCTGCGGATGGGGATCGAAAAACGCTTTTGCACCGTGGCCACCAGCCAGCCCGCACCCATCATGGCCGGCCCGGTGCCAAGACCAAAAATCACCATCCACCCGAAGCCGAGCGCTGGACTTTGGGCACCCAGCGTATTTAGCAACGCCAGGTAAACCAGCCCACATGGCAATAGGCCGTTGAGCATGCCCATGACCGCCACGGAAACCAACCGATGTTGTTGCAAGTGCTTGGCAAAGGCCGTTTGCAGACGAGAATAGAAAATCGCCACCGGCTTGCTCAGGAATGCGCCAGACGGCCATGCCACGCCCGCGGCCAACAGCAGAATCAACAAGCCCGAAACCATGGCAAAGGCAGACTGAAATCGTGGTAACGAAAGCCAGCCGCCCACGACTGCCAGCAAGGCACCCACCAGTCCGTAGGTGAGAATGCGGCTACCGTTGTATATCCAAAGGGTGGCCTTCCACCGGTGCAGCGAGGCCACCGTGGCGGCCAAGGGGCTGCACATGCCCACGCAGTGCAGGCTCCCGGCCAGTCCCATCAAAAGTGCCGACCACAGCATCAAAACACCAACATATGTTCCAACCGATAATCTACCCCGGCCACGGACCACTCCAGCGTGGCGCGATAAAGCCCGGGCTCCCACCGGTCGGGCAAAAAGCGTTGCACGGGCACCGTATCCAATGAAAAGGTTCGGTCCAGTTGGGTTTGCGAAGGCCGTTGCAGACTCAGGCTGCCGTGCGCGATGGCCTCGGCAAATGTCACGATGACTTCACCGTTGGCCACCTGCACGGAAGGTGGCCGCACCAGGCCGGCCGTTCGCTGCAGGCGTGCCTGTTGATCGTTGTATTTCAACTCATCGCGGTAGTACTGTTTGGATACCAAGCTCACGTCTTCGCGCACACACACGGTGACCAGCGAGGCGATGAACACGGCAAAGGCAACAAATGCCACCACAATCCATTTTCCTGGGTTCATGTTTTTTTCGGTTTGGGTTGAATGGGGCCAATAAACCGGGTTTTCAATTTGCACACCACGCGCTCGCCCTCGTACACATGCAAGTGAAGGGTGGTGCGGGCACCCGTTAGCTGCTGCTCGGGTATACGAATGATGTAGTTTCGCTTGCTCATGCCCTCGCGCGGAACCAACAGCGGCTGCTCGCCTACTTGCGTCAGTGAGGCCCCGCCTGCCTCGGCCAACGTCACACGCAGGGAACGGTCTTCAAACGTTTTGTTCAAAAACTCAATGGCGTACACATTGGCAATTTGCCCATCATCCGTACGGGTGTACAAAGTGCCGGGCATTTTCAAAATGGTGGCGTCAATATCCGATCGGGTGAAGATAAAAAAGCCAAGCAGCCCCACCAGCGCGGTGAGCACTGCAGCATAGGCGGCCACGCGTAAATTGAAAATGCGGGCCTCGCCTTTTTCGATGGCCGTATGCGAAGAGTAGCGGATGAGCCCTGTGGGCCGATTGACTTTCACCATCACCTCATCGCAGGCATCCATACAGGCGGTACAGTTCACACATTCCAACTGGGTGCCGTTGCGTATGTCGATGCCGGTGGGGCACACATGCACGCAAAGTTTGCAGTCAATGCAATCTCCTTTTTTTTCTTCGGCCGGCATCGCCTGCTTTTTCAACTTCGCGCGCGGTTCGCCCCGCAGCCAGTCGTACGCCACTACGATGGAATTTTTCACCAGCAATACGCCTTGCAGTCGTCCGTAGGGGCACACGGCAATACAGGCTTGCTCGCGAAACCAGGCAAACACACCATAAAAGATTCCGGTGAAAGCCACCAACCCGATGAAACCGGACCCGTTGCGCGCGGGCGATTGCATGACAATCTCGCGCACACGCTCCCAGCCGATGAGGTACGCCATGGCCACATGCGCGATGAGAACGGATATCGTCAAAAAGACAAGTTGCTTTCCGGCCTTTTTCAAAATCTTTTGCGCGTTCCAAGGGGCTTTGTCCAATCTGCGCTGCTCGTTGGCATCGCCTTCAATCCAATACTCAATTTTGCGAAAGACCATTTCCATAAACAGGGTTTGCGGACAGGCCCATCCACACCACAAACGGCCAAACACCACCGTGAAGAGGATAACGAACACAAAAAACGTGATGAGTGTGAGTGCCAGCAGGAAAAAATCCTGTGGCCAAAAAACCTGGCCGAACAAGATAAACCTACGTTCAAAAATATTGAAGAGCAGAAAGGGTTTGTCGTTCCATGTCAGAAAGGGACCGGTAAAAAACAACGTCAATAGCACGAGCGTCACCACGATGCGCAGGCGATGAAACCGGCCCGCTGGTTTTTTGGGATAAACCCACACCCGCTTGCCTTGTGCGTCCACCGTGGCGAGCGTGTCGCGAAATTCCTCGTCAAATTGATAAAGTGAATCGGTGGATGCCATGGGTTTCTATCGCAACATGGCCTGCACGTTGACGGTGTCGGCCTGGGTTTGGGTTGAATCGGTCGGGTAACGCGTGCCTTGTGGTGCCTTTGCTTTGGCGGGCGTGGTGCCTTGCAAGGTGAGCACATAGCTGGATACGCTCTGGATGTTTTGCGGACTGAGTACCTGGCCCCAGGCCACCATGTTGGTACCCTGCACTCCGTTTTTTACAATGGCAAATACCTCTTTGATGCTTCCCCCGTGAATCCAGTACGGGTCGGTGAGGTTAGGGCCAATATCGCCTCCGCCATCGGCCAAGTGGCAACTGGCACAGTTGGCTTGAAACAACTGCTGACCTTCGGCCAGGGCGGCCGCATCGGTAAGCAGCGTCACCGTGTTTTCATCAACCGGGTTTTTGGCGCGGAAGATTTTGATCTGTTCTTCCGCTGCCGTTACCTGTGCCTGGTATTCCTGCTCGCTGGAGGGCAGCGTGAGCGTGACGTGATAGACTATCAAATACACCAACGAAAAGGCGATGGTGCCGTAAAACAACCATTTCCACCAAGGCGGTAAGTGATTGTCCAACTCGCGGATGCCATCATAGTTATGGTCGAGCAAAATGTCTTTCTCTTTCTCCACCGGCACAAACTCATTGGCGGATTGCCAAAACCGGTTCCAAAACGGAGGGGCGGGCTGATACACCTCTCCGCGTTCTTCAGCCTTGCGCTTGGTTTCCAGTTCCGCCAATACGTTAATGACGCGGAGCATCACCACCGCCACCAGCAATACTACCAGCGCCACCACGAACAGCGAACCCGCCAACAGATAAAATTGCATCATCGGATCATCGTACCACGCGGGCGTCACGGAGAGAGGCGAGGCCGTTTGCGCCATGCCCCACGTGGGCAACAGCAGCGTCATAGCAAGAATCGTTCTCATAGGGGGTCGGAAGTTTTAGGTGTGGTCAAGTCACCATCGCGCAGGGGCTGTTCGCTCATCGTTTTGATGAATTGTTTGTCGGCCGTGAATACGTACCACAGCAGCAAACAGAAAAAGAGAAAAAAGATGACAAACGAAATCACCGGCCAAATGGCGATGTTGTCGATGGATTGAAGAATGCTCTTGTACATACTAGTTATTGGTTGCCGTGATGTCTTTCACTTTGATGTCGGTGCCCAGGCGCTGCAGATAGGCAATCAAGGCCACGATCTCCGAATCGGTCGTTGCAGACAATTCCTCCATTTTTAGGTTGGCCACAATGCGCGAGGCCTGTTTTTCCAAGTCGGCATTGGCCTGCTCTTCATACCCTTGTGGATAGGGCACGCCCAACGTGCGCAGGGCCGAAATTTTTGTGGCTGTGGTGTTGAGATCAACAGCTTGTTCAAACAACCACGGATAGGCAGGCATTATCGAACCTACGGACACTTCGCCCGGGGCATACATGTGGCGGTAGTGCCAACTGTCGGCATACTTGCCGCCCACGCGATGAAGGTCAGGGCCCGAGCGTTTGGAACCCCACAGGAAGGGATGGTCATATACATATTCGCCCGATTTTGAATATTCGCCTCCCTGCGGATCATAGCGTTGCACTTCGCTGCGGAACGGCCGCACCATCTGCGAATGACAGCTCACACAGCCTTCGCGGATGTAAATGTCACGGCCGTGCAACTCCAAAGGCGTGTACGGTTTTACCGCAGCCAGCGTGGGCACGTTGGATTTGATCAAAAACGTAGGAACCATTTCAATGATGCCACCGATCAAAATCGCCACAAATGACAGGACGGTGAACAAAACAGGTTTGCTCTCCAACACGCGGTGCCAGTAGCCCCCGGTGTGATGGGCCACCTTCATCAGCGGTGCCACGTGTGCTTCTTCGTTGGCGATGAGTTTGCCCGCATAGGCTGTTTTGACAAGATTGTAGGCCATGATGAATACGCCCGACAGATAGAGCAGCCCGCCTACCGCGCGCAACATGTAAAAGGGCATGATACGCGTGGATGTCTCCAAAAAATTCTGATAGGCGAGAAACCCATCGGGATTGAATTGCTTCCACATCAAACTCTGCATGACACCGGCCACGTACATGGGCAAGGCGTAGAAGATGATGCCCAGGGTGCCCAGCCAAAAATGAAGGTTGGCCAACTTAGACGAATAGAGCGAAACGCCCCACATGCGTGGCACCAGCCAATAAAACATGCCGAAGATCAAAAAACCATTCCAGCCCAAGCCGCCCACGTGCACGTGCGCCACAATCCAATCGGTAAAGTGGGCAATGGCGTTAACATTCTTTAGCGAAAGCAGCGGCCCCTCCAACGTGGCCATACCATAAGCCGTTACCGCCACCACCATAAACTTCAACACGGCATCTTCGCGCACACGATCCCACGCACCGCGCAGGGTAAACAGGCCGTTCAGCATGCCGCCCCAACTGGGCGCAATCAGCATCACCGAAAACACTGTGCCCAGCGACTGGGCCCAATCGGGCAAGGACGTGTACAGCAAATGGTGTGGGCCCGCCCAGATGTAGATAAAGATCAGCGACCAGAAATGGATAATGGACAGCCGGTACGAGTACACGGGCCGGTCGGCCGCCTTGGGCAAAAAGTAATACATGATCCCCAAAAAGGGTGTGGTCAAAAAGAAAGCGACCGCATTGTGGCCATACCACCATTGCACCAGCGCATCCTGCACGCCCGCGTACCACGAGTAGCTCTTTAAAAATGTGACGGGGATTTCAAATGAGTTCACCACGTGCAGCACCGCCACGGTGACAAACGTGGCGATGTAAAACCAGATGGCCACATACATGTGTTGCTCGCGCCTGCGCAAAATGGTGCCGATCATGTTCCAGCCAAACACCACCCATACCACGGTGATGGCGATGTCAATGGGCCATTCCAGCTCGGCATACTCCTTGGACGTGGTGAAGCCCAGCGGCAGGGTGATGGCCGCGGCCAGGATGATAAGTTGCCAACCCCAGAAATGAATCCAACTGAGGATATTGCTAAACATGCGCGTTTTCAGCAGCCGCTGCATGGAATAGTACACCCCGGCAAACATAGCATTGCCCACAAACGCAAAGATGACGGCATTGGTGTGCAGCGGACGGATGCGGCCAAACGAGGTGTAGGGCAAATCGAAGTTAAAAATGGGATAGAAGAGTTGGATGGCGGCCAACAACCCGACCGTCATGCCCACAATTCCAAAAATGACCGTGGCAATGATAAATGCCTTCACGATCTTGTTGTCGTAGTAGATTTTTTCGAGTTCCATAAAAGCCTCTGAGGGTTAAATTTTTGATGCGGCACTACTCGCTGTAGCACGCAGTAAAAGTACCGGGGGCCCACAGGCGGGGTTATGATGCGCAACAGCCCAAAAGATGATTTTTGTCAGGATTTGACAGCCAGGCCAGCCCGTTGAGCCTCTGTTGCGTAACGTGCTTTTGTATTTTGTACCGAAAATCGGACGGCTAATCTAACCGGGTTGTTTTTTCCGCGCTCATTAGATTAGTCGATTTCATATATTTGTTCCATCGATCGAAAAGATACTCAGGAAATATGACACGAACGGTCACCATCGAAGTAATCAATGAAAAAGTCTTGACCCTTTTACGAGACCTGGAATTGCTTCAATTGATTCGATTGCATGATAGGAAAAGTGAGTCCGCTATCATCAATTGGTCCCAACGCTACAAAGGAGCGATGGCAAAACAGCCGGTGACGGAAATCGACCAGCAACTGGATGAAATGCGAAAGGCATGGCAATAAAGCATCTCTGGGATACGAATACGATTATCTACTATCTCCAACAGCAGTTTCCGCCACAAGTGGAAAAATTCATTGACCACCTGCTATTGAATGAGAAACCTAGTTTTTCGGCCATTACAGAGATCGAACTCTTGTCCTGGAAAGTAGCCTCTGAAAAAGACGTGGCTATGCTTCACGATTTTATCAATGATGCCTACGTGATCGAACTCGATCGACCTATTAAGTGGAAAGCTGCTGAACTGAGAAAGCGCTACGCCATTAAACTTCCAGACGCGATTATTGGCGCAACGGCCATCTTACACGGTCTCACACTCCTTACCCGCAATCAAAAAGACTTCGAAAATATAGCGGGTCTTGTGTGCCTAAATCCGTGGAACATCTAGTGCATCTGCTATTTGTTTCTTTTTAACAGCCGCATGCTGTTGCAATTCGATCGGACGCTAGAAAAAAGAAGCCACCAGATACCAGCCCATCACCGCACAGACAATCAACTTCATGACGGTGCCCACCAAAAAACCGATGAAGGAACCGAGTGCCGCCCGAAAGGCCTTGTCCGATGATTGATTGGCCATGAGCTCACCGATCAATGCCCCGATAAACGGCCCAAGGATGATGCCAAGCGGACCGGCAAAAATTCCTACCACCAACCCGATGGTGCTTCCCCACACTCCATACTTAGTGCCGCCAAATTTTTTGGTGCCGTAGGCGGGCACCACATAATCCAGCACGGTCACCAACACGGTAACGCCCAGGCAAATCAACAAAAACGTAGTTCCAAAAGGAGCGGGATCGCGCAATTGCTGCAGCAGCAACGCCACAAAGGCCAAAGGCGGCCCGGGCAGCACGGGCAGGAATGACCCCAACAAGCCGATCACCAGGCAAACCAAACCCAGTGCCATCCACAAAATGTCTAACGAAAGTTCAGTACTCATTAAACAAAGTAAGCTGTTGAAGGCCAAACGTAAGCTATTTGAAAGAAAAATCTACGCGCGAGGCGGTGCGAATAAACACATCTTCTACTTTTGACTGGTTTCATCGTATGCGCGTCTGGTTTTTGGGCTGTTTCTATCTCCTCTTCGGATCGTGGGCGGGCGCACAACCGCATCACCCCGCGCAATCATGGCCGGATGCCCTCGCCTCCAAGAAAGCAACCCTTTCTGTTTTCTGGTTTGAATCCAAGCCTTTTGTCTACCGTGATGAAGACGGTACGCTCAGCGGCATCGAATACGAATTGATGGAAGGATTGCGGACGTTTGTCAACGAACGGTATGGCGTGGCGCTGACCATCGAGTGGCGCGAAGCCCAGAGTTTTGGCGACACCTTTGCGCGCATCGCCCACGACTCGGTGGACGGCACATTTGGTGCTTCGGCCTTTTCCATCACCGCACCGCGACAGCAGCAAGTGGCATTTACGCCCGCGTATATGCCCGACCTTTCCGTACTCATCAGCAGCGATGACATTCCCATTGTGGAAACGGTAGAGGAATTCAACACGGTTTTTCAACAGCTTGAAGCGATCACCATTCAGGGGACCACCTATGAAACCGATTTGCAACGCCTGCAGCGCGAAGGCCCCTGTCCGTTTTCCATCCGCTACATTTCCAGCAGCGAAAACATCATTGACCACGTGGAGCGAACGCCCGGCACATTTGGGTTTATCGACTTGCCCGTGTACATGATGCGTTTCTCCAAAAACTCCACGCTGCGGGCCAAGCGGCAGAACGTGTTTCCCACGCAACGCGAAGGCTACGGCATCATCACGCCGCTAAACACAACTTGGCAGGAGCCCCTTCAGGCGTACTTTGCCACCCCCGCGTTCAAGTCGCGGCTGCGCACCATCATGAGCCATCACCTGGACGTGGACGTATATGACTTTGTGGAAAAGCTGGCCAATGAATCATCGGAAGGCATCGCACTGTTGACGAAAGAAAAAGAAATACAATACCGCGAGCTCTTGGAACGGCAGGCCGACCTGGCGGGCGAAGTGCGTAGGCGCAACGTGCTGCTGGTATTGGTTGTGTCGTTCTTTGTTTCGCTGCTGGTGATTGCCTTTTTGTATCGCAAACAAATCCAACAAAAGGCACAGATCGAAGACCAGCGCAAAAACATCGAGGCCAAAAACGACCAACTCGAAAAACGCAATCAACAATTGATGGTGCTGGACGAAGAGAAAAACAACCTGATCAAAATTTTGGCACACGACCTGCGCGCGCCCATCCACCACGTGCAGGGTCTCACCCAACTGCTTCAACTGGGGTCGCTGCCCGAGCCAGACCGAGTAGAGGTTACGCAAAAGATACAAGAAGCGGCCCTGCGACTCAATAAGATGATCACCAACATTCTGGACATTGACGCGCTGGAGCGCGACCGTGTACAGTTTTCGTTGGAAACGGTATCGCTGCAAGAGGTGTTGGAAAAAACGAGACAGGAATTTGAAGAGCCTGCGCGTCAAAAATCCATTCGCTTGACCACCGAAGTATCCCCTTCACTGCCCTCGGTGCAAGGTCATGGCGGATACTTGATGCAGGTGGTGGAAAATCTGGTGTCCAATGCCATCAAGTTTACCCCTCCCGGCAAAAAGGTGTCGTTGCGCGCATGGGAAAGCGAGGCCCATGTTTCGGTGGAGGTGGCCGATGAAGGCCCTGGCCTGTCGCCAGAAGAAATACCGCTCTTGTTCAAAAAATTTCAGCGGCTCAGTGCCCGCCCTACCGCGGGCGAGCCCTCCACGGGACTGGGTTTGTTTATCGTAAAGGAATACACCGAACGCATGGGCGGCCAGATTGCCGTGCAGTCTCACCTTGGTAAGGGCACCGTGTTCACGTTAACGGTCAACCGCGCGACTTCGCACCCCGGGGCGAAAAAAAGTGGGACCTGAGGGATTCGAACCCACGACCCCTACCCTGTCAAGGTAGTGCTCTAAACCAGCTGAGCTAAGATCCCAAGCGCACAAAGATAAGCGTTGTTTCCGTACCGCGCGAATAGGTGTGGCCATTTGCCGTATCTTGGCTTCGCAAAAAAGCATGAAACCCGGCACCATCATCACCAGCACGCAAAATCCCAAAATCAAGGGACTGTTGGCCTTGGAGAAACCACGCGAGCGAAGAAAGCAGCAACTCTTTATCATCGAAGGGCTGCGAGAGATACGCTGGGCTATAGAGGCCGGATACAAAATCGGCAATATCTTTTACTGTGAAGATATTATTTCGCTGCCCGAGTTGGGCCGCGAATTGACGGAAGGAAGACTGATGATTCCCGTCACGGCCGAGGTGTTTGAGAAAATAGCCGTGCGCGAGGGCTCCACGGGTGTGGTGGCGGTGGCCGAAATGAAAACGCACCGGCTCGAAGACATCGCCCTGCCGGCAAAGGCGTTGATCTTGGTGGCCGAGGCTGTTGAAAAGCCTGGGAACCTGGGTGCCATGCTGCGTACGGCTGATGCCGCGGGCGCAGATGCCGTACTCATCTGCGATCCGCAGACCGACTTCTACAATCCCAATGTCATCCGCTCCAGCGTGGGCTGTGTGTTTACGGTGCCCCTCGCTGCGGCTTCCACCACCGACACCGTGGCTTGGCTACGCCAACAAAACGCGAAAATTTTCTGTGCGTCCCTCCAAACATCGCGCCCGTACACGCAAGTTGACTACACAAACACGTGCGCCATCGTACTGGGCACGGAGGCTACGGGGCTTTCGCCCCAGTGGACGCAAAACAGCGATGCGAACATCGTTATTCCCATGCGCGGCAAGATCGACTCGATGAACGTCTCCAACGCGGCAGCCGTGCTGATCTTTGAAGCCAGGCGGCAGCGCGAGGCGCAACCATCGCACCTGGCAAATGGTTAGGCGGTAAGCCGTTGTCATATATCCAAACCGATTCGCAGGCGACTACATGGACTGCTCTGCCAACAAAATGTTTCGCAACACGGGATCTACACTGTTTCGATCCAACCCAATGCGCATTTCCGGATGATACAGTAGACGAATGAGGTCGCGATCGATGGGAGCGTACTCGGTTGTCTTGGTGGAAAATGCCTGCTGAAAAATACTATCGGGGTAGCGGTTGGAATCCCGGGCCAGGCCCAGCGCCTGTGTTAGTTCTTCCCGCAGCAAATGCTTTTGCTCCGTAGGGTTGGCCCTCACCAAGTCCACATACATGTACCCCCGAAAAATGCGATTCGACCCATCCCAAAAAACACTAAACAAGCCAAAGTTCGAGGGCACTAAGTTGGCCACCGGGGGAAAGAGGCGAGCATACGATGTGCCCGAGCCGAGATAGACATAAAAATTAGACTGTGTGGTGTCAGTCACCCGCTCGATGGTGAAAGGCGTGGTCGCAAGTTCGTTCAACTCCTGGATAACATCACCCAGTTCGGCCAGCAGCACGGGGTCTTTCTGACCTCCTACAAAAATCCGCATATTGCTTTCCCATCTGCGGGTGATCTGGCTGGCGCTACCGAATTCAAAACCGAGGGCCACATCTTTAAAGTAGGCCACCACCTGCTCGTTATACTCGGTCAGGCGCGGCACCACCGGCTCGTCAGGCGCAGAGCAAGCGGCCAACAAGATCAACAAGACCCATGACAAGTGACGCGCGCAGCCTGTGTAGGCATGCGAGGGTATCGGGTGAATGTGGTGAGTCATGGCAGTCCTGGGGTTGCTCGTTCTGAATGGGTGAAACTATCGGGGCAATGGTTCAACAAATATAACTTGCACACCCAAGTTTGCGAGGGCTACTCATTTGACAAAACCGACCGCGCAAAACAGTAGCGGCAGACGTGGTTATACCTGGCTTGTTACTTCACTTGGACAAACTCTACTCTCCGGTTGTTGGCTTTCCCTTCCGCGGTGGTATTGGTGTCAATGGGTGCCCCTTCCCCTTTTCCATCGGTTAGCAGACGGGCCGCGTCAATGGTAAACTCTTTCGTCAGCAGTTGCTTTATGGCCTCGGCCCGTCTTTTGGACAACGCCAGGTTGGCTTCCTCTGCGCCATCGCTATCGGTGTGCCCCACAATCACCACCTTACCCTGCACCGAGTTGATAGCCGCGGCCGCCTGGCTCAAAGCTGCCCGCGATTGCGGTTTGATGTGGGCGGAGTTCACATCAAAGTAAATGGCATTCGTTACAAACTTTCCGCCCTCCATTTTGGGGGCCGGGGGAAACCCCTGCGCCAATTTGAAATCGGTGACGTAAAGACCATCGCCCCAGAGGTTGGTGGCCATGACCAAGGTATAAGCGGTTGCGGTGGGCAGCCCGTTGGGCAAATCTATAAACTTCTTCTCATTGACGTACAACTTGATGTGGGTTTTATTTCGCGAAATGGACACGCGCTGTACCTGGCCGGCCTTCCATCCATTTTGAATCTGCTTTTTGTCCAACTCGCGCGGATCGGTGCCTGCCTGCCGCGTGGCCGTGCAGTACAGCATTTCGCTGGACGGGTGAATGTCGAGCTGGATTTGGGGATGCTCGTCAAAGGCCGTGTTGTATTCGTTTTTGTTTACGCGGTTGGCAACAAATGAGAGGATGAGGCCGCTCTCCATTTCGCTCATCCGGTCCAAGTCGGCCCACATGTCAAACTCCACAGTAAATTCGTCCGGCAGCGCGTTGATGCTAAGTGGATAGAACAGTCCCCTGCGCGGTGTTTTGAACCATAGGGCATTTTGGTTGGCGATGTTTTTTACCCCCGGAGCTTCTCCGTCATCGCTCTGATCGTACTCAATTACTTTCCATTTGGTCAATGCCGCAGAGAAGTCGTCATAAAAAAGAACTTTTTTCCCTGCCACAAAGTCAAATTGGCTGTAGGCTGCAAAATCAGCCTGATCGGATCCATCTTCGCTTTGGGCGCGGACTCCACCCGCCATCAGCGTCAGGCTCAGAAAAAAAAGTACTGGTCTCATCATGTTACTAAATTGTTTTGAAGATATGATTTTATCGTATGGCACTATCGGCCCAAAACCAAAGTACAGCAAACTTGGGTGTATTGCCAAACTGTACCTCGTAAACAAAAAATCTAAAGCAATATTGGATTTACGTATTCGCTTCGGCTTGCGTCTGGTCTTTCGCGGTTTTTCGCCAACTATAAACCAAAAAAGCCAACCCCACTGCGATATACGGCAAGCTCAACACCTGGCCCATGTTGAAAGTCATACCCGCTTCAAAAGCTACTTGATCCTCTTTTACAAATTCGATGACAAATCGGGCCACAAAAACCAAAACCAGAACCAGTCCAAAGAAAAATCCATTTTTGAGCTTGGCTCGCTGGTATTGATACAGGGTGATCATGCCCGCAAAAATCAACAGATACGAAATGGCCTCGTAGAGCTGCGCGGGATGGCGGGGGGTAAAATCCACCCGTTCAAACACCACTCCCCACGGCCGTTGGGTGGGCACACCCATGATTTCTGAATTCATCAAATTACCGAGGCGGATGAAGGCCCCGCCCAAAGCCGCCACCACCGCCAGCAAGTCGAGCGTATCGATGATGGCGTGACCTGTCTTTCGCGAATAGAAAAATAATGCCGCGATCAAACCCAGAGCACCCCCATGGCTGGCCAAACCCGAGTAACCGACCCACTCCATGCCGCCTTCCGAAAGAAACCGTATCGGCAAAAACATTTCCAACGGGTGGGCCAGATAGTAGGACGGTTCATAGAACAAACAATGGCCCAATCGTGCACCCACCAGAATGCCCATGATGCCATAGGTGGTAAGTGTATCCAGGTGGCTCAGGGGGATTTGCTCGCGCTTGAAAATACGTTTTAGCAGCATACTGCAAAGAAGTAGGCCCGTGGCAAACAACACCCCGTAGTATCGAAGCGAAAATCCAAATAGGTTTACGATTTCGGGGTCAACGTTCCAATGGATAAAATAGAAAAGCATTGTGGGTGAAATTTGCCGATCAAAGCAATCGAAATTTTTTGTTTTATCAAGGCAATGGGTTTGTTTGCCTACGAAGCAACACGCATCATCATCAAATTTACGATACTTTGGGGTTGATTTCAATCCTTGGCGTAGTCGTCATAAAAATACAAGACGTGGAAATGAGGAAAAGCGGATTGTCAGACGATTGGGTTCTTTTCGGCCATGTTTTATTTCGTGCCTACGGCACTCACGAATTCATGATATCTCTTTTCTACCGATGTGCCATGCCTAACGGCATTTGGTCAGGCATGGACGATATGTCCCGAATTTGTAGCCAATAGCATATTCCGTGCCTACGGCACTCACAAACTCATGATGCTTCTTTTTCTACCGATCTATCATGCCTGACGGCATTGGGATGATGTCTCTTTATTCTACCGATGTATGATGCCTGACGACATTTGGTCAGGCATGGATGAAACAACGCGCGCATGGCCCGGTTCGCAGCCATGCCTATTTCGTGCCTACGGCACTCACGAAATTCATCATACCTCTTTTTTACCGATCTCTCGTGCCTGACGGCATTTGGTCAGGCGTGGTTGAAACAACGTGCGCATGGCCCGGTTCGCAGCCATGCCTATGCCGTGCCTACGGCACTCGCGAAATTCATCACACCTCTTTTTTACCGATCTCTCATGCCTGACGGCATTTGGTTAGCATGTAGGATATTTCCCCAATTCGTAGCCAATGCCTCGTTTCGTGCCTACGGCACTCGTGAACTCATCAGGCGCTTTTTCTCTGCCAATACATCTTGCCTAACGGCATTTGATCGGTTGTAGAGACGCGGAGTACCAATGCCGTCAGGTATGTACATGTTTACGATTTCATGCCCATGACATTCGTGAATACCTCGGGGATCGTTGTGCTACCCGCGGTAGTACGTCTGACGGGATGTGTGCCGCTCCGGAGGAGCGGAATACCGGTAGAACTAAAAAAATGAAAACAATCCAATCCCGTAGGGATGGAATAACGTTTACCGCAATATCAGAGGCTCTGCAAAACAAAAAAACCCGCTTGCGCGGGTTTCTATCAACAATGTCTTCGGCACGGTCGCGCCTAACCCGCTACGCGCAGCTTCAATTTCTTGGTCAACTCCTCCACGGAGTTCTTAAAATTCGGGTCGGTCTTCATCATGTCTTCCACGCTTTCCAACGCATGGATCACCGTGCTGTGGTCGCGCCCGCCAAAGTTGGAGCCGATCAATGCCAGCGTCAACTGTGTGTAGCGCTTACAAAAATACATGGCTACCTGCCGGGGGATCACGATCTCGCGTTTCTTGATTTTGCCCTTCATCGCTTCCAACTCCACCTTAAAGAAATCGGCTACCGTCTTTTGGATGAAATCCACGCTCACATCCGATTGGATTTCTTTCACGATATTTTTCAACACCTCTTTGGCCAAATCGAGGTCGATCTCTTTCTTCAACAGCGTGGCGTGGAAAATGAGGGAGTTGAGCACACCTTCCATGTCGCGCAGGTTGGTATCCACGCTCAGCGCGAGGTACTCGGCCACATCGGTGGGGATGTCAATGCCGTCCGACTTCATCTTGTTGTGGATGATAGCCAGTTTGGTCTCAAAGTCGGGTTCTTGCAAGTCAGCCGTCAGGCCCCACTTGAAACGCGAGAGCAATCGTTCCTGAAAGCCTTTCAGATCGCGCGGGGGGCAATCGCTGGTCATGATGATTTGCTTACCGGACTGGTGCAATTGGTTGAAGATGTGGAAAAACATCTCCTGTGTTTTTTCGCGGCCGGCCAAAAACTGCACATCGTCCAAGATGAGCAAATCTACCTGCAAGTAATAGTTTTGAAACTCCTGAATCTTGTTGTTCTGGAGGGCATTCAAAAACTGGCTGGTAAAGTCGTTTTGATCCACATACAAAACAATCTTCTCGGGTAAGCTCTTTTTGATTTCGTTGCCAATGGCTTGCACCAAGTGTGTTTTGCCCACGCCCACCCCTCCGTACAACATGAGCGGGTTAAACGAGGTGACGCCCGGTTTTTTTGACACCGCCAATCCCGCGGAGCGCGCCAGCCGGTTGCAATCGCCTTCCACGAAATTATCGAACCGGTAAGCCGGGTTCAACCGCGAGTTGACCGTGAGCGGGTTAAGTGCCTTGAACGAAAAAGGTGAATACTCATCGCCCCCATGGGCCACGTGTTGCAAGTTGTTGCGCTTAAACCCATTGCCATTTGGGTAATTGACCATGAGCGGGGGATTGCGTTGGTTGCCGCTGTCCACAATCACAGAGTATTCGAGGCGTCCGTTTTCGCCCAGTACTTGCACAATGGCTTTTTTGAGCACGGGCACGTAGTGTTCCTCCAGCCATTCGTAAAAAAATTGCGAAGGCACCTGAATGGTGAGCACATCGCCATCGGCACGAACGGGAACAATCGGTTTAAACCACGTGATAAAATTTTGCTCGTCTACATTTTGTCCAATAACCTCCAGACAGCGGTCCCAAACAGTAGATGCGTTTATATCCATTCCAAAAAAGAAGCTAAGTCAACCGAAAAAGCCCTCCGTTTTTTTGAGGGGGAGACAAAGGTGTAAAAATTCAGGAAAAGAAAAAGAAACGAGACGAATGAAAATTTTTTAAAAATTTTTTCGCGCACTTGCATTTTTACCGAGCAAGCAAAAGATGCCTTTCGGCCATCGTCCGCCCTTAATATAAACACATCGGCAGAAACTCCTGGGTCCCTCCGCTCCCAATCGGTATCGGCATGGAGAAGGGAAGCACCGGTATGCGGCAAACTGCTCACCACGAGCGCAAACCTTGCTCATTCAACATCCCACTCGGGTCTTTCAATTGGTTTTTGCGCGGTTTTCGGACAAAAAGTTGCGCGGCAGCCGTTGTATAAATGCCGATGAAGGTTGAATTTGAAACGTTTTCGGTACGTTACCTTTGAGCCACCATGACCGCCACCCATTTTTTTTCTGCTGCCACCAAAGCTGACTGGCAAACTGCGGCCCAAAGCGAACTTGACCAACTAAAATCGCTTGATTTTGAGCGTGATGGCGTGTCCCTCAAGCCTTTTTACGATATCTCTGATGTGCCCGTCCTCCTCGGCCCGCTGCTGCCCCCTTCAAACAACCCGTTTTTGGGCCCACGAGCCTGGCACTCCGCGCCCCGTGTGATAGTAACGGACGCCCAAAAAGCCAACGCACAAGCGTTGGCGTTGCTGCAAACCGGTGCCGATGCGATTTTTTTTGAGATGCATGCTGCCGTGGAACCCGCAGCACTGTTGCAAGACATCCAGTGGCCGTATTGTGGACTGTATTTTCAATTGCAGGCACAGTCGGTATCGTTTGCCGAGCCATTGGCCGACTATTTGTCAAAAACCGGATTCCAACCCGAGCAAATAACGGGTGCCCTTTTCTGGCCTTCCCTGCCGGCCAAAGCGGTTGACATTGCTTCCATGTTTTCGGCCTATGGCCACTTTAAAGCGCTGGGTTTTGTGTTGCCCTCGGGCGCTTTCGCGGAGGAAGCGGCCGCGCCCTTGCGGGCCCTGCACGCGCTGGTGAGCACGCTTCCCGTCAGCGAAAAAAAATTGGTGGCCAATAGCGCGGCCTTTTCGCTGCCGTTGGATACCGATTTTTTTTCGGGCGTGGCGCGGCTGCGGGCGCTTCGACAGGTGACCAGGGCCCTCATCGGCTCAGAACCGTTGATCCACGTCTATTCTCCCCCATGGGTGCATGAAAAATATGAGCCGCATGGCAACTTGCTGAAGGGCACCACGGCCGCGATGGCTGCCATCATGGGCGGTTGCAATGCGCTGACCCTCGAGCAGGCCCACCCCACTGCCTTGGAACAACGCATGGCCGTGAACACTTCGCTGCTGCTGCGCGAAGAGGCACACTTGCACCGAACGGCCGACCCGCTGGCCGGTTCATATTTTGTAGAAACCTATGTTCAAAAACTGGCCGATGCGCTGACGCAAAAACTCGGTCTCGCGCTCTCGTGGCCAGCGGCTATCCCGCCTTCCACGAAAGTGCCTGAGCCGTGGAAATCCCCGGAAGGGATCATGATACCGCCACAAGTGGAGCCGCAGCGGTTTGGGCTGGAGAAATTTTCGGCCGGCATCGCCCCGTTTTTGCGCGGGCCCTATGCCACCATGTACACCGTGCGCCCGTGGACGATCCGCCAATATGCCGGCTTCTCCACGGCCAAAGAGTCCAATGCCTTTTACAGACGCAACTTGGCAGCCGGTCAAAAAGGTTTATCCGTAGCCTTTGACTTGGCCACGCACCGCGGGTATGACTCCGACCATCCGCGTGTAACGGGCGATGTGGGCAAAGCGGGCGTGGCCATTGACTCCGTGCTGGACATGAAGGTGTTGTTTGATCAGATCCCGCTCGACCAGATGTCGGTGTCGATGACGATGAATGGGGCGGTCATCCCCATCATGGCGTTTTACATTGTGGCGGCCGAAGAGAGTGGCGTAAAGCCGCACCAACTGACGGGCACCATTCAGAATGACATTCTGAAAGAGTTTATGGTGCGCAACACCTACATCTATCCGCCCGGTCCTTCCATGCGCATCGTGGCAGACATTTTCGCGTACTGTGCGCGCCACATGCCCAAGTTCAACAGCATCAGCATCAGCGGCTATCACATGCACGAGGCAGGGGCGCCCGCCCATATCGAGTTGGCCTATACGCTGGCCGATGGGCTGGAGTACGTGAAAGCGGGGGTAGCGGCAGGGATACCCATCGATGACTTTGCCCCGCGGTTGTCGTTTTTTTGGGGCATCGGCATGAACGTGTGCATGGAGGTGGCCAAGATGCGGGCGGCCCGCGTGCTGTGGGCGCAAGTGGTGCAACGCTTCCATCCCAAAAATCCAAAGTCGCTGGCGCTGCGCACACACTGCCAAACATCGGGTTGGAGTTTGACCGAACAAGACCCCTACAACAACGTGATGCGCACGTGCACCGAAGCGATGGCGGCCGTGCTTGGGGGCACGCAATCGTTGCATACCAACTCGCTGGATGAGGCCATTGCCTTGCCCACGGATTACTCCGCCCGCATTGCGCGCAACACACAACTGTATCTGCAAAAAGAAGCGGGCATCACCTCGGTGGTGGATCCGTTGGGGGGTTCGTACTACATCGAATACCTCACGGCCCAACTCATCGAAAAAGCCACGGCCCTGATGGACGAGGTGGAGCAATTGGGCGGCATGACAAAAGCCATAGAGGCGGGCATTCCCAAAATGCGCATTGAAGAAGCCGCTGCGGCCAAGCAAGCCCGCATCGACTCGGGTACCGATGTGATCGTGGGCGTAAACCGCTACCGAGCTGTGGATGAAACCCCGCTGGAACTGCTAGAAGTAGACAACGCGGCCGTGCGTCAGGAACAAATTGCGCGATTGGAGCAATTGAAACGCGACCGCAATCCTGAAAACGTAAAACAAGCACTGGAAGCCGTAACACAAGCCGCGCAGTCCGGTCAGGGGAACTTGCTTGCGTTGGCGGTGGAGGCTGCACGTGCGCGCGCCACCTTGGGCGAAATTTCGGACGCGATGGAAAAAGTTTTTGGCCGGTACCAGGCCACCATCAAATCCATTTCAGGCGTATATTCGGGTGCGATGAAACAATCCAGCGAAGTGGACGAGGTGCGCAAACTATCGGATGCCTTTGCCCAGTGGGACGGGCGCAGACCGCGCATCCTCATTGCCAAAATGGGACAGGACGGGCATGACCGCGGGGCAAAAGTCATTGCTACCGGCTTTGCCGATTTGGGTTTTGATGTGGACATCGGGCCGCTGTTTCAAACCCCGGCCGAGGTAGCCAAACAAGCCACGGAAAACGATGTGCACGTCATTGGAGCTTCGAGCTTGGCGGGCGGCCACAAAACATTAATACCCGAGTTGGTGGAAGAACTCAAAACGTTGGGCCGCCCCGACATCATGGTGGTGGCCGGTGGCGTGGTGCCCAAACAAGACTATGCGTTTCTGTTTGCGCATGGCGTGGCCGATGTGTTTGGCCCGGGCACACCGGTAACCACTTCGGCCAAGGCTATCCTGAGCAAGTTGATGAAATAACGGCACGGTACGCTGTGAGGTGGCCTAGATGCCACGAAAACGACTTCGTTTGGATATCCCTGACCTTGGGCATTGGCGCATGGCAAGCCAAAGCACATCACACGCCAATTTTCCTTAATTTTAGCCTTCCTCAAAAACCCTCTACTATGATGCAGCGTGCTTTTGTTTGGTTGATTTTGATCGCTTGCGCTTTTCACGTCTCTGCGCAAAGCAAAAACGACAAAGCCTTGATGAGCGTGGAAGAAAAATACGAAGCGGGCGACTACCCCGGAGCTATCAGGGCACTGGAGAAATTCAAAAAGAAGGCTTTCAAAAAGCTGGGGCAAATGAACCCCTACACACCCGTTTACTATTTGTATTTAGCTAAATACCAACTGAGCTCCGGCTATATTCAGGAGTTTGAATCCAATGCCCAGATGGCCGTCACCAGCAGTGCATCGGTAAACAAAACCACCAGTCAAAAACATGCCGTTTTACTGATGGACTTGGCGCAACTACATGCCCGCAACCAGTCGTACAAACAAGCAGGCGAACTATTGGAGGAAGGAAAAAAAATTCTGGTGGACAATGCCCTCACAACAGAAGACCTGAACGCACGCTATGACGTGGACAAAGCCGAGATATTGAGCGGCCAAGGCTACTACCGCGAAGCCTTGGGACTGCTGAGTACCCGCGAAGAGTATTACGTGCGCAGGGCTGTGAAGCAAGAAAGTTATGTGGATGACAAAGGAGCTTTGAAAACCCGCAGGCTGACCGAGCCGGAGCAAATTCAGCGCTTCAACGAGTATGCACGCGTGCTCACGCTGTTGGGCAAAACGTATAGCGATCAAGGCGAGCAGCGGAAATCGGATGAATACTTCAGCCGTGCCAATGACTGGATCGAAAAAAATCTGGGCAGCAGCAGTACGGGCGCCATCAAAAACCGCTTGTATCTGGCCAACTCATTGGTGGAATACGGGGTGACTAATGCACGGGACACCGACTATGGAAAGCTCCTGAACAGCTTGAAAATACGCCACAAGCCTGCACACTACCTCGGCATGGAAATCTACACGGGTTACATGAAGCAATTGATCCGAGAAGATGCCAGTTCGGCCAAGTACCAAAACGTAAAACTGGAGTTTGAAAAAGTGGTGAAAGGCGCCTACAAAGAAAACAGCATCCACCGCATTCGCCTGAAGGCGGCTGAATTTGACTCGCGGCTGGACAAGGCCAAAACCAAAAAACTCGAGGGCGAGGCTATCGCGCTGATGAGCACGCCCGGCCTCCCGCGCAACAACCCTACTTCCATTGAGATACTCAAGTTTTTATACGGCTTGTCGCTGTACAGCAAAAACTACGTGAATGCCGAAAAGTACCTGAATGACATCATCGACATCAAAAAAAATCTCTACGGAGAGGAAGCCCCGCTGACCCATTTGGCGCGTGCCATCTTGGCCAACTATTACCTCGACTATACGAATAAGATCCCCGAAGCGGTCACGATTTATTCCACAAGCTATACCAACGTGTTGGCCAACCAAATCGGGCCTTGGCAAAACGACCACTTGGACATCCTCAACCACATGGCGGTGATGCATGAGCTCACCGACAACTACAAAGAAGCCGCGCGCGTCCTGGAGCAAGCCGAAAACGTGGCCCGTGCCAAGTATGACAACGAAGACCGCCTCTTTGCCGAAGAACTGACCAACAATGCCCGTTTGTTCATCAAAATCGGAGAATATGAAAAAGCCGAAGAAAAACTAAAACTGGCGGCCAAGGTGATGGACCTCAAAAAAAACGATGAGTACAAAGAAATCCTGATCGGAGTCATTGAGACACAGGCCGTACTATATGGCATCAAAGGTCAATTTAGCGAGGCCGAAGATGAGTTGAACAGATCGAGCCGGATCATCAGTAGAGCTAACCGACTGATCAAAATTGACGAACAAGCCACCGCACGTGAGCTCTCCAGTCTGTTGATCCAGTTAGGTAAATACTCGCGGACGGAGGTGATACTGAATAACCTGATTGCCGACTATGAACGGCTGTACGGGAAAACGTCATTGCGGCTGGTGGAGCCGCTGGTGAACAAAGGCCGATTGATGTTGGCCAAGGGTGACTACACGGAAGCCGAACGTCTGGCCCAGCGGGCCAACCAAACGGCTGTGGCTGTGTATAAAGAAACATCCACCAAAACAGCCCCTACCTACAAACTGCTCAGTGATATCGACTATGCCATTGGCGATTATGACAATGCCGAACGTAACATCGTAAAAGCGGTAAAAGCATTTGAAACCCAGTTTGGCCGCCAACACGTAGAGACCGCCCGCGCACTTTCGCAACTGTCGCTCATCAAATTTCACAAGAACGATGACAAAAAAGAGGTGGAAAAAATCATGACCGAAGCACGCGAAACCATCGGCAAAAAGCTCGGCACCGATAACCCCACCTATGCCGACATCCTGAAAAACCTGGCCATCCTCTACATCTCACAAAAACGCTACAATGATGCGTTTAGTGTGCTCACACAAGCCGAAGGAATCTGGCGCGCTAAAACGGGAACCAAAAATAACATCAATGCCGCTGCCATCTTCACCCTGACGGGCGATGTGTACTATCAACAAAAAAACTACACACAGGCCGAAAAATTCTATGTGCAGGCCAAAGACATTTATGAAGAATATTTCAGTGCCACCCACCCCGAGTATGTAAAAATCCTTTCGAAAGAGGCTCGCGTGGACTTTATGCAGCGGGACTACAAACGCTCCATGAAAAATATCGAGCAGGCGCTCAACACCTACGAGTCATTCATCAAGCAATTCTTCCCCGCGCTGAGCGAACGTGAAAAAGCCAAGTATTGGAACACCATACGGCCGGACTTTGAGTTTTACAACACCTTGGCGTTTGGGCGGGTAGACGAAGGGGGCCGCGACCTGAGCGGCAAGGTGTACAACTATCAATTGCTCACCAAAGCTTTATTGCTCAGCTCGTCCATCAAAATACGCGAGCGCATCCTGAACAGCAAAAACCAACCGCTCATTGACGCCTACACCAAATGGGTACAAGACAAAGAATTTCTGACCAACGCCCAGTCCATGAGTGCCCAACAACTCGCAGACAACGGCATTGACCTCAACGCTCTGGCCAACGAGATCGAAAAGCTGGAACGTGAGCTAAGCCAAAAATCAGAACTGTTTGGGCAGAGTTTTGAAAACAAACGCATCACCTACGAGAACGTGCAAAAATCGCTGGCCAAAAATGAGGTGGCCGTAGAAATGGTACGCTACCGCCACTTCAACCACAACTTTACCGACTCGGTAATCTATGTGGCCCTGCACGTGCGCAATGACAATGCCCGCCCCAAAGTCATTGAGTTGCCACAAGGCCACCGCATGGAGGGGGGTGCCTTTAAGTACTACCGCAACTGCATCATCAGCAAAATCGAAGATGAGCGCTCCTACAAAGTCTTTTGGGAGCCCATTGAAAAAGGGATTGGGCAGTACACCACGCTTTACCTTTCACCTGATGGCGTGTACAATCAAATCAACCTGGAAGCGATACCGGTGCCCGGCACGGAAGGCAAATACGTGATCGACAACTCCAACATTGTATTGGTCAACAATACCAAAGACTTATACCTAAAGAAACAAAAGCCCAAGCAGGCGCCTTCGCTCAAATCGGCCACCATGTTTGGAAACCCAACCTTTTATGTGAGCACTTCCGGTGGCGATGTGGCCAACTTGCCGGGCACGGAAAAAGAAGTGATCGAATTGCAGCGGCTCCTGAAACAAAATGGCTGGGGCACCAATGAGTTTGTAGAGAAGGCCGCCAGCGAAGACAAGATCAAAACCCTGGACAGCCCCAGCATATTGCACATAGCCACCCACGGCTTCTACTCGCCAGAAGTGGATACCGACTCGGGCACGCTGAGCGAAAACGAGGCCGAGATGACCCAAAATCCGCTGCTCAAAACCGGGTTGCTGCTGACGGGCGCGGGCGACATCCTCAACAAGACCAAATTCAACTACAACCTGGACAACGGCATATTGACTGCCTATGAGGCCATGAGCCTGAACTTAGACAAGACCGATCTGGTGGTGTTGAGCGCCTGCGAAACGGGCTTGGGCGAAATTGCCAATGGCGAAGGGGTGTACGGTTTGCAACGTGCCTTTTTGGTGGCCGGTGCCAAGGTACTCATCATGAGTATGTTCAAGGTAGATGACGAAGCCACCCAAAAACTGATCAGCAGTTTCTATCGCAAGTGGATCACCACCGGCAACCAACGGGAAAGCTTCATCGAGGCCAAAAAGGAACTGCGGGCAGAATACCCTGACCCCATCTATTGGGGTGCGTTTATGATGATCGGATTGGAGTAAGAAAAAAAAAGCAACTGCACCGCGGGCAAAGTTTCAATCTGCCCACTCTTGAAACAAAAAAAGCCACGGTTTTCACCGTGGCCTTTTTTTGCCCTCTCCGGGGCGGGCATCAATCTTTTTTGATCGGCTGATAGTCTTTGAACGGATTGATTTGCACTTTCTCCATCAAGGTGCGGTAGGCAGGCCATTGATTGGCGTAAAAGGCATTTACCTTGTTCACCACCTCATTGACTTTGTCCTCGGCATGCTTGAACACCCTGCGGTCGGTGTCGTTGATCGGCTCACGCGAGCGGCCAATGTAGCCTTGCGCCTGGCCCACATACGAGTACCGGCTGGGTTCGGGGCTGCGCACAATACCTTGTCGTTTATCTTCTTTGCCCAAAATGTAGTCAAACAATGCATTGATTGAATCCTTCATGGCCTTCGATTTGTCCATGGCCTCTTTCAAGTCGGTACGCTTGCTTTCTTTCATGCGCTTTTCATAGTCTTCGATCACTTCTTTGGACTCGCGCAAGCGCTCGGTGGCTTGGGCGGCCGCCTTCGTCAGCTTTTGCAATTCTTTGATCATACCATGGCGTGCTTCCAACACGGCCTGGGGCGCATCGATGCGCGGGTCGGCCTTCACGGTCACCATCGTTGAATCTTTGGCATCGCCAAACGTCATGCGCAGTTTGTAGGTGCCGGGCAATACGGTGATCCCGCCAAAACCACCAAAGCCTCCCCCACCACCCTCGCGGGGCTTTTCGCGCGAGGGTGCACGCTCGCTGCGCTGATTCAAAAACCAATTCATGCGGTGAATGCCATTCTCTTCGGGCGCTTTTTGCCGGATGGTGTTGATCAGTTCATTTTTCGCGTTGAAGATTTCAATCTTCACCGAGTCGTACTTCACTTTTTTGTCATCCTTCTTTTCTTCGGGTTTGGATTCCGGCTTGGCCGCGGCCTTGCCTTTGGTTAAGGGCTTGGCCTCTGCCGCAGGCTTTTCTTCCTTCTTCTCTTGCGGTTTGTTGATCAAATACGAAATACGCGCACCCGTGGGCCGGTTTTGCGCTTCGTAAATGGCATCGGCATTGAACCGGGGGCCCGAGGGCTGTTGCAAGGATGCCAAGTAGGCATCCGGGGCCGAGAAAATTTTTGCTTTGGCAGTCAACAGGCTGTTGCCCGCTTTGGCGATGTCGCGCAGCGGCCGTATGTCATCCAGCACCCAAATGGCACGGCCAAACGTACCGATCACCAAGTCATGTTCGCGCGGATGGATAACCAAGTCCATCACCGGCACACCGGCCGGGAACTCTTGGGTCCACCGCGTCCAGTTCTTGCCTTCATCCAAGCTTACCCACAGTCCGTTCTCCGTTCCCAAAAACAGCAGCCTGGGTTCCACCGGATCTTGCACTACGCACAACGTATAGTTGCTCTCGCCCACCTGCGCGGGCGTCACTAAGCTCTCCCAGGTTTTTCCAAAGTCTTTGGTGCGGAACAGGTAAGGTTTGTAATCAAACTGTCGGTAGTTGTTCAACACCACAAAGGCTTCGCCCGCATTGTAGCGGCTGGCTTGTATCTGCGGTATCCACCCGTTTTTCGGAGCCGCGGCCAAGGTGGCCGACACATTGCTCCAACTCTTGCCGCCATCTTGCGTCAGTTGCACGTTACCATCGTCCGTTCCCACCCAAATCACACCTTCCTTGACCGGGCTGGGTGCTATCGCCAAAATGGTACAGTGGTTTTCCGCACCGGTCGCATCCATGGTAATGCCCCCACTTTCGCCCTGCTTTTGCTTGTCGGGGTTGTTGGTCGTCAAATCGCCCGAGATAATCTCCCAGGTATTGCCCTTGTTGGTGGACTTGTGTACAAACTGGCTACCGTAATAGATGGTGGAGTTGTTGAACGGATCTTGCGCCAAAGCCGAATTCCAGTTGAAGCGCAACCGCAAGTTAGGATCCGGATGTGTGGGTTTGATAAACTGGGTGTAACCGGTTTCCAAATCAAATCGACCTAAATTTCCACCCTGCGACATGGCATACCCATAGCGGTTGTTGTCCGGGTCGGGCGCCACATCAAACCCATCGCCAAAGAAAACCTCTTGCCAATACGAATTGCGGATGCCGCTGCTGCGCCATACATACGCGGGGCCCACGTACGAGCCGTTGTCTTGCAACCCGCCATACACATTGTAAGGCTGTGCCATGTCCACATTGATGTGATAGAATTGGCCTACCGGGATATTCTCTGAGTAGAACCAGGTTTTGCCCATGTCGCGGGTAATGTTCACGCCACCATCGTTGCCATCAATCATCAGCGTGGGGTCTTCGGGGTGGATCCACCAGGCGTGATGATCGGGATGTACGCCCGAATAGGGCAGCAACGTGCGGAACGACTTGCCGCCATCCTCGCTCACATTCACAATGGAGAAAATGGTGTACAACCGATTCTCGTTTTTGGTATCCACATAAATCTCGCTATAGTAAAACGGGCGATCGCCAATTTCATCTTTCTCGTTGATCTTGGTCCACTTCTCGCCACCGTCTTCGGAGCGATACAGGGCGTTCTTTTTGGCTTCCACCAACGCGTACACCACTTCGGGTTTGCTGCGTGCAATGGCAATGCCAATACGGCCCAATTCACCCTCCGGCAATCCTTCTTTAGAAGTGATTTTTTTCCAGGTTTTGCCGCCATCGTAGGTAATGTGCAGCCCCGAGCCGGGCCCGCCCGATTTGAACGTCCAAGGGTGCCTGCGGTGCTCCCACATGGAAGCAATTAATTTGTTTGGATTGGACGGATCCATGACTAAGTCAGCACAGCCGGTTTTGTTGTCCACAAACAGAATTTGCGCCCACGTGGCTCCGCCATCGGTGGTTTTGTATACGCCCCGCTCGGGGTGTTCGCCCCAAGGCGAGCCAATGGCTGCCACATACACGGTGTTGGGGTTTTTCGGGTCGATGATGACGCGGTGAATGTGGCGTGTTTTTTCCAGGCCCATGCGCTTCCATGTTTTGCCACCGTCCAGTGTTTTGTAAATGCCCTCGCCTCCGTTCAAACTGTTGCGCGGGTTGCCCTCGCCTGTGCCCACCCATACCACCGCGGGGTTATCCTGCTGGATGGCGATGGCACCGATGCCCTGGGTATTTTCTTTGTCAAAGATCGGTTCCCAACGCACGCCTCCGCTGGTGGTCTTCCACACCCCGCCCGAGGCCGCGCCCGCATAGATAATGTCCGGGTTGGTCGCCACGGCATCAATGGCGGTAATGCGGCCGCTCATGGCCGCAGGGCCGATGCTGCGGGGCTTCATTCCCTTCAGCAGTTCCATATCCAGTTTTTGCGCGCGCGCTGTCACTGTCAACACGGCCAGCACGCACATGAGCATACATCGTTTCTTCATGGAGGTAAATTGAGGTTTAAGCGCGAAAGATAGAAAGGTAAATGGCATGGCTACGGGGGGTTTTTGCCATCTGTCTTTTTCTGCGGATGACCTGCAACGGGCTGTTACAGGCGGCAAGTTTTACAATTTATTACATTCCCGTTCCGCTATTCTCCGTTCTTTTATAGCACCAACCTCCTTGTTTATGTTTTTCAATTACCTGCTTCTGGCCCTGCGCAACCTGAAAAAACAACGTGGCTATGCGGCCATCAACATTTTGGGCCTGGCCGTTGGTCTCGCCTCGGCCATCTTCATCTTTCTGTATGTGAAAGACGAACTTACATTCGATTCACAACATCCCAAGGCGGCCGACACCTACCGGCTTGGGTACCGCATCGAATACGCCAACGGGCAACACGAAGCATACCCTGCCGCACCTGCCGGGTGGGATAACTACATCAAGGACAACTATCCCGGCATTGAAACGATCACCAGCTTTACCAACACGGGCATGCCCACCAGCATCGCCTATGAGGAGAAAGACTGCATTGTATTGACCGAAGAAATCATTTGGGCCGAGAGCAACTACGGTGAAGCGTTGTTTTTGCCCATCGTAAAAGGTGATGCAGCCACCGCGCTGAACGACATCAACAGCATGGTCATTAGCGAAAGCGCAGCCTATGAGTTGTTTGGCAACGAGGAGCCGCTCAACCGTTTGGTTACGGTCAGTCATCAATGGATGACACAAGGAAAAAAAATCCAAATGATGGTGACGGGCGTCTATCGCGATTTTCCTGCCAATACGCACATGCGCCCGGAATACATCTGCAACATCTTGTCGCTAAAGGAAACCATGCCGTTTCTGGAAACCGCGCTCAACACCGCGATGGGCGATGGCGACAATGGTTTTTGGACTCAGTCCTTTTTTGTGTGTGCCAATGAAAGCAAGATACCCGCCATCCAAGACGACCTGCAAAAAAAGGCCAACGCCATCATCGAAAAATATAAGTTGGATTTCACGTTTCGTCCACTGGTGCGCAAGATCACCGATGTGCATTTTGACCAGGAAATCGACTGGTCGATCTCGCACAAATCGGCCGACAAAAAGTACACCTATGTATTCATCACCATCGCGCTGCTGATCTTGTTGGTGGCCTGCATCAACTACATCAACCTGGCCACGGCCAAATCGGCCAGTCGCGCTAAGGAAATCGGCTTGCGCAAAACGTTTGGGGGCGTACGGGTACAACTGGTGGTGCAATTTATGTCCGAGTCTTTTCTATTGGTGGTGATGGCCACCGGAGTGGCGCTGCTGTTGGTTGTTTTGTTTATACCGGGTTTTAATGATATCACCGGCAAAACATTTTCGCCCGGGTCATTGCTTGATCCAGTCATGTTGCTCGTTGTGTTGGGTGTGATCGTGTTCGTGACCTTGCTGGCCGGCAGCTATCCCGCATTGTTTGTGGCAGGCTTTGAACCGGCCACCGTGCTCAAAGGGAAATTCTCCTTCCGCAAAGGCAGCACCGTATTCCGTCAGTTTCTGACCACGGTACAATTTTTGGTGGCCGTTACGCTGCTCACCGGGGCGGTTATCGTAGTGCGCCAAATGAATCTCATGCGCAACTCCAAATTAAACGAAGCGGGCAAACAGATTGTATCCATCCGCTACGGTGGCTTTATCGGCTCCGCTACCGACCAAAAATACCTGGCGCTCAAAGACCGACTGGTACAAAACCCGGCCATCGAAGCCGTCACGCTCGCCAATCACTTGCCCCGGCTCGACTACTTTGGCCCCATCGGCATGCAGATGCAGTTTCCGGATGTGAACGAAGACAAATACGAGTGGTATCAACTCAATGGCGATTATGATTTTCCCAAAACGTTTGGTATGAAGCTGCTGGCAGGCCGCGACTTTGATGCGGCCAACCTGCGCGACTCCTCGGCCGTGTTGTTAAACGAGGCAGCCGTAAAGGCCCTTAGGCTCTCGCCCCAAGAAGCCATTGGCAAAACCATTGTCCGTCCGGATTACGTGATGGGCTACTCCATGCCCGACAGTACGAAAGTGCCTGTGACGGGGTTGGTCATTGGCGTGGTGGAGGATTTTCCCTATCGTTCGATGCACAATAAAATCGATCCGCTGGCCATATCACCCAAACCGCACACCGATGATCGCATCATCCACGTGCGTGTAGCAGCCGGGCAATTGGGCGAAGCCATCCCGTTTATGGAGCAGCAGTGGAAGACGGTGTTTCCGGATTTTGGCTTTGACCACTGGTTTGTGGACGATGAGTTTGGGCGCATGTATGAAAACGAAACGCAGATAGCCGAACTCACGGAAAAGTTTTCGGCCTTGGCCATCCTGATCACCTGCGTAGGCCTGTACGGGCTGGCCGCTTTCCTGTCCGAGCAGCGTACCAAGGAGATCGGCATTCGCAAGTCGCTGGGGGCCTCCAACGGGCAGGTGCTGTGGCTTCTGCTTAAAACGTTTGGGCTGTTGCTGCTCATCGGCTGTGTGGTGGGCATACCGGTGGCCTATTGGGCTGCCAGCCAGTGGTTGAAAACGTTTGTTTATCAAACGCCCCTGAACGGGCTACTGTTTGTGGGCGTGACGGGTGCCATTGCCCTCATCACGTTGGTGAGCGTGGGGTATGAGTCGCTCAAGGCATCTTTTTCCAATCCAGTACAGGCACTAAAGCACGAATAGTACAACGAAAAATGGCTGGTGGCAGAGCCGCTTGCACCGGGGCGCACACCGGCTTTGTTAAACGCGGTGGCCAAACCGGTAGGGACACTACGTTTTTTATCGCTATCTTTGATGCCATAGCGGTAAAAGACAAGGGTTGTCTCTTTCGCTTGCCCGACAACACATGAGCAAATCCAAGGAAACCTACAACAAAAAGGAAATCGAGAAGCGCAAAGCGCAAAAAAAGAAAGAGAAAGTGCAGCGCGCGGAGGAGCGCAAAGCCAATAAGAAATCTTCGAGTTTTGAAGACATGCTCGCCTATGTAGACGAGAACGGAAATATCTCTTCCACCCCGCCCGATCCCACCAAAAAACTGGAAATCAAAGAAGAAGACATTTTGTTGGGCGCCCGCAAAATTGAAGTAGACGAAACCGACAACGTGCGCGAGGGGCGCGTGATTTTCTTCAACAACAGCAAAGGCTACGGATTCATCAAAGACCAGAAGTCGCAGGAAAGCATTTTTGTGCACAGCAACGGGCTGCTGCATCCCATCAAAGACAATGACAAAGTAACGTTCGAAACCGAGCGCGGCCCGAAAGGGCTCAACGCGATCAAGGTAAAAGTGATGTGAGGTTTCCGCGGGTTGGCCGATTGGATTTAATCTTCCTCCTGAATGATGATTACTTGATTTTTCTGCACACGTTCCAGAGCAGAAGTTATTTGGTTAACCATTCGTTCGATCCTCGGAAGGGTGTTTCGCATGACATCCAGTACCAAAACAGCACACTCCAATTTTGCGGGATTTTGTTGGTAGGGAATATTTTTGTCCACCACGATCCAACAATCAAACCCGTGTTGCCTTATCAATTGCAAAAGTTCACCGTTCTTTAAGCCATTCCAATGCATTTCCCGCACGGTGTAGAACCGATGCGGAGTCCCCACGAAGAGGTTCTTTACGCGAACATCAATATTCTCGTCCAACAGGATTTTCACTCCAAAACATCAGCCAGTAACCGCTGAGCCGCCAATTCAATCACCGCCTCAGCTTGCTGACGCGAAACGGACGGGAACCCCGCTAAAAATTCGTCCAACGATCCATCTTCCAGATAGTCAAAAAGCGTTTTGATGGCCACCCTTGTTCCTGCAAACACAGGCACGCCCCCCGCGATATCCTTATCGATGCTGATATATTGATTGGCGTTTTTCATGCCTTTTCTGGACTTGCTCTCTCTTACCCTCGCATAACTTGACGACACGTTCTCATCGTTCATGACGAAGGTACCACATTCTGATCTGTTTTCCGCCTACTGCCCCCATACAGCTCATATTTCAACAGGCGGCAGTCGATTTTCGCATTGTAAAACTCCACCCTGCGGCTGGCCTTTAGCCCCACTTTTTTGGCCAGCTCTAAGTTACCGGTAAAAATATAGCCTTCATACCCCTGACACCGCTGTTTCATGAAATCGCCCAAGCGAGCGTAGGTTTCCTCCAACGCTTCTAAGTCGCCCAGGCGCTCACCATACTCCGGGTTGAAGAAAACGATGCCGGGCGTTTGCGGCACGGCCGTACTGGCAAAGTCGCACCGCTGAAATTGGATCATCTTCTCCACCCCTGCCTCCGTGGCGTTTACTTTGGCAATGTCAATCGCATCCTGACTGATATCCGAGGCAATAATTGTGACAGCCGATTGCCGTACCTCGGCCCTCAGCCGCTGCAACGCGTCCGTGTACCAGCTCGGATCATAGCCGCGCCAATGCATAAATGAATAGTTGTGCCGATACAAGCCGGGTTTGCGGCCGGTGGCCATCAAGGCGGCCTCAATGGCGATGGTGCCGGAACCACACATGGGGTTGACGAACGGTGTTTCGCCTTTCCAGCCCGTGGCATAAACCGCAGCCGCGGCCAGTGCCTCCAGCATGGGGGCTTTGCCCGGTATTTTGCGGTAGCCATGCTTGGCCAACGTGGGCCCGCTCGTGTCCATGAAAATCTCCGCGTGATCGTCCTTCCAAAAGATGTGTACCACCGCCTTGTCCAAGTCGGGCCCGCTGTTGGGCCGCACGCCCACCTCCCTGCGAAAGCGATCTGCAATGGCGTCCTTCACTTTCACGTTCAAAAACATGCTGTTGTTTACCGAGAACTGATCCACATTGCTGGTCACCGAGAAATACCCGTCTTTCTCCAGCCATGTTTCCCACGGCATGCGAACAACCTTTTCATACACATCTTCGGGATGCACCGCGTGGAACGCCTGCAAGGAAAACAGCACTTGGCTGGCACAGCGTAGGTGCAAGTTCAGTTCCATGCACTGTGGCAAGGTGCCCATCAGGATAACGCCCGTGGCAAAAACCTCTTCGGGTTCGTAGCCCAGCACCCGCACTTCCTGTTCCAGAAAGGGAGCCAACCGCTTATTACAAGTTACCACGATGCGCGAGGTGCGCGTGTACAAATCGTTCATTACGCAAGGTATTGTATCTCTTGGAGGCTAAAAAACCGAACGCCCGTCTCGGTGCGCAGGCAGAGCCTTCCGTGCGCATCCACGCCTTCAATCATTCCCTGGATGTTCCCCTCGTGGGTGCGAAAGGTGTGCCACTCACCACGCCAATGCAGATGCGCCAGATAGGTCACCTCCATTCCCTTCTTGCGTTCGCGCCAGCTCAGGTAGCGTCTTTCCAAATTTGCGGCCAGTGCTTCCCAAACCGTCTGAAGGTCCAGTTGCTGACCGATTTCGCGCGCCAGCGAAGTGGCCGTGGGCATGGCAAAATCGGTTTGGTTTACGTTCAGGCCAATGCCCACGATGGACTGCGACAAAAAATCGCCTTGCACCTGGTTTTCGATCAAGATGCCCGCCATTTTCCGGGACTTCCACAAGATGTCGTTGGGCCACTTTACCCGTGCTCCGGCTATATATTCGCCAACCGTATCCAGCACGGCCAACGTAGCCATTTGGGTGATTTCAAAGGCCCGGATTGCCTCTGCAAAGGTCGGAAGCAGCAAAAAGGAAACGGTCAGGTTTTTGCCCGGTTCGGTTATCCATGTGTTTCCGCGCTGGCCACGGCCTGCAGTTTGGTTGGCAGTGACCACGGCAGTGCCCTCGGGCAGCTTTTGGCGTTGAAGCAGCTCGGCCAGAAGCGTGTTGGTGGAGTGACATTCTGGCACGGAAACCAGCTTTTGTCCCGTGAAAAGGGTTTTGGCAGGGATTTTATACAAGGTATTTTACTTAGCTTTGCCGATTGTTTCGTCCAAAAATCCGAAAATAGTGAATGGGTAAAAAAAGGAAGGAGAATCACGCAGAAAAACTCACGCAGGTGATCGTCAAAGGCATGCAGGAGAAAAAGGCGGTGGACATCGTGATTTTGGACATGCGGCAGGTAAAAAATGCAGTGGCTGATTTTTTCGTGATTTGCTCGGGCAATTCGGACAAACAAATCGGGGCCATTGCCGACTCGATTGATCAAGAAGTATACAAAGGCCTGCAAGAAAACCCCTGGCACGTAGAAGGAAAAGACAATAAAGAGTGGATGCTGCTCGACTATATCACCGTGGTGGCACACGTGTTCAGAAAAGACAAACGCGCTTTTTTTGCGCTGGAGAAACTTTGGGGCGATGCCGACATCACCGAGATAGAAGACTAAACAGATACCCGGGCGAGGAACCAATTACCCCGCCAACCGTTATTAATTTTTGAACCCAAGCGAAATGGCAGACCGAGAAAGAGACAGCAATAAATTAAATCCCAAAGGGCCGCGATCCAATTTTCAACTCTGGATCATCCTGGCCTTGGTGGGCGCCATCGTCATCATTACCATCGTTCAGCAAGTAAACTCGCTGATCGGCATTACCGATGCACGCTTCCGCAGTATGCTGGAAAGCAAAGACGTGAAGCGCGTGGTGCTGGTGAAAAACGATGAGGTGGTGTACGTGACCTTAAAAACCGAAGCCCTCAACAACGCCAAATACAAAACGGAACTGGAGGACAAGGGTGCCTTGGGCATGGGCAAGGCCGGGCCGCACTACCGTTTGGAAATACCTTCGGTGGATAACTTTGTGGAGCGCTACCAAAACGAACTGCAGAAGCAGGGTGTGGAGTTCACCAGCGAAAAAGGGGGCGACTACAACGGCTGGTTTAGCTGGGGCTTTCTCTTCTTGCTCGTGTTTGGCTTTTGGATGCTCATGCGCAGGATGACGGGCGGAGCCGGACCGGGTGGTCAGATCTTCAACATCGGCAAATCGCGCGCGGCCCTGTTCGATGCCGAAAACAAAGTGAAAATTACATTCGAAGATGTGGCCGGATTGGACGAAGCCAAAGAAGAAGTAAAAGAGATCGTAGACTTTTTGAAAAACCCTGCCAAGTTCACCAAGCTGGGTGGCAAAATACCCAAGGGTGCGTTGCTAGTAGGCCCTCCCGGCACAGGCAAGACGCTCTTGGCGAAAGCCGTGGCGGGTGAAGCCGGTGTGCCCTTCTTTTCGCTGTCGGGCTCGGACTTTGTGGAGATGTTTGTGGGCGTGGGCGCGGCCCGCGTGCGCGACCTGTTCAAACAAGCCAAAGAAAAAGCTCCGTGCATTGTTTTTATCGATGAAATTGACGCCATTGGCCGCTCGCGTGGGCGGGGTTCATTGCCGGGGGCCAATGATGAACGCGAAAACACGCTGAACTCGTTGCTGGTGGAAATGGACGGCTTTGCCACCGACAGCGGGGTGATCATTCTGGCGGCCACCAACCGCCCCGATGTGCTGGACTCTGCCCTGATGCGCCCCGGTCGTTTTGACCGCCAAATCAGCATCGACAAGCCGGACATCAACGGCCGTGAGCACATCTTTAAAGTGCATTTGAAGCCGATCAAAATCTCCAAAGACCTCGACATCAAAAAACTGGCCGCCCAAACTCCCGGGTTTGCCGGTGCCGAAATCGCCAACGTATGCAACGAGGCCGCGCTCATTGCCGCCAGGCGCGACAAAAAAGAAGTGGATATGCAGGATTTCCAGGATGCCATTGACCGGGTCATTGGTGGATTGGAAAAGAAAAACAAAATTATATCACCCGAAGAGAAGCGGATTGTGGCCTACCACGAAGCAGGCCATGCCGTGGCCGGTTGGTATCTCGAACATGCCGATCCGCTCGTGAAGGTGAGCATCGTACCGCGCGGGGTGGCTGCGTTAGGATATGCCCAATACTTGCCCAAAGAACAGTTTCTGTATCAAACCGAACAACTCATTGACGAAATGTGCATGACCTTTGGCGGTCGCGCAGCCGAAGAAATTGTATTCGGAAAAATTTCGACCGGGGCGCTGAGCGATCTGGAGCGCATCACCAAGATGGCCTACAGCATGGTCACCATCTATGGTATGAACCCCGCCATCGGCAACCTGTCGTACTACGATTCCAAGCAATCGGAATACAACTTCAACAAGCCGTACTCCGAGGCTATGGCCGAGCGCATCGACAAAGAGGTGAAGGGCATTGTAGACAGTGCTTATGAACGTACCAAAAAACTGTTGATCCAATACCAGGACAAGCTGGAAATCATCGCCAAAGAACTGCTGGAGAAAGAAATCCTGTTTCAATCGGATTTGGAACGCTTGATTGGCAAGCGACCCTTCAATACGCAAACCACGTACGAGAAGTTTACCAACAACACGAACGGAAAAGACCACAACCCCGAGCAGGCCAAAGAACCCGCTGCGGAAGAGGCTCCAAAGTAGCGACAATAAATCCTATCTTTGGAGGATTGAATCGCTGCTACGTGGTACTTTCGCTACGACCTGATCAAAAAGTTTACTTCGCTTCCGACTTTCATCTGGGCGTGCCTACGCCACAGGCGAGCGCAGAACGTGAAAGACGCATAGTGCGGTGGTTGGAACAGGCGCGGAAAGATGCGCACACCATTTTTTTGCTGGGCGACATCTTTGATTTTTGGTTTGAATACCGCCACAGCATACCCAAAGGGTTTGTGCGTTTTCAGGGCAAGCTGGCCGAACTCAAAGAGCAGGGCATCGACATCCATTTTTTTACAGGCAACCACGACATGTGGATGTTTGATTATTTCCCCAAGGAGCTGGGCATACTCATACACCGCCAGCCCTTGGTGCTCACCGTCAACGGCAAAAAGTTTCTGATCGGCCATGGCGATGGACTTGGTCCGGGCGACAACACCTATAAAATCCTGAAGAAGTTTTTCAACAGTCGCTTTTGTCAATGGCTGTTCGCCCGCCTCCATCCCAATCTTGGCATGGGCATCGCACACTATTGGAGCCGCCAAAGCCGCATCAGCAATTCGAAACAGGAAGAAAAATTTGTGGGCGAAGAGCGTGAATTCCTGCTGACCTACTGTCGTGAAGTGGAACAGAGCACGCACCATGATTTCTACGTGTTTGGCCACCGCCACTTGCCGCTGGACCTGCCTGTAGCACCCAATAGCCGCTATGTGAACTTGGGCGAATGGGTGCATTTCAACACGTATGCTGTTTTTGCCAACGATGCGTTGCAGCTAACTTCGTTCGAGGGATGATACGTCTGTGTTTGATCCTGCTGGTGATCGCGTTCCGTACAGCCGCACAACAGCCGGGGGCGCTCATCGCGCGTGTGAACGTGAAAAAACCAGTGGGCGTGGGCGTGGACCGGCTTGGTAATTTCTACGTGGCGGAAGCGAGCGGAACCATCAAAAAGATAAATACCGAAGGCCGTGTGGTGGCACGTCACAAAGGCAAGCGTGCCCCGGAGTTGCTGGAGCCGTGGAACCCCTTGCGCGTGTTTGCGTACCATCGCCCCACCCAAACCTATCAGTTGCTCAACCAAGAACTACACGAAATCACCACACTTTCCCTGCCGCCATCCTTTGCCATCCGACCGTGGTTAGTGTGCCCCACGGCTGAAAATCACATGTGGATCATGGACGAGGCAGACCGCACGTTAAAGCGGATCAACCTGGCGCAAAACAAAATCCAGTCCGAGTTTACGCTGCCCGAAAAAATGGGGCTGCCGCGTCACCTGCGCGAATACCAAAATCTCTTGATCGTGGAAGGCGACAAACAGCAGGTGGAAATCTACAATGGTGTGGGCAACCGAATCAAACGTTTTGACCTGCCCCAACTCCGAAACGTGAATGTGGCCGGGGAGGACGTCTACTTTGTGACCGATGACCGGATTTTGTTTTACCATTTATTCTCCGAACAGGAAACGAGCCTCCCACTCACCGGGCACGTCCTGTTTGCGTTGGTCACCGATGAGCGGCTGCTGCTGGTGCGGCCCAAAAAAGCAGAAATCTATCGCTTTCAGTTTTGACCAAAACGGCAGTGCACAACTGTTCATTTTTGAACATCTTTGTGCGGATGAGTTCAAGAACGGATACTTTTCGGCAAACCTCCTCGCGGCCCGTATTTGCTTGGCCTTGACAATCAACCTATTCGCGAACAAATCGACACACACATAAACTGGCACTAAATTTTCCTTAGCATGGCGATGTATGATAAACCTATGAGCGCGGAAGGTGGCAAAATCCTGATGATTGACGATGACGAAGATGTGTTGTTGGCAGCCAAAATGCTGTTGAAAAAATACAACCACCAGGTCATCATCGACAAAAACCCCAACAAGATTCCGTTTCTTCTCAACAATGATACCTACGATGTGATTTTGCTGGACATGAACTTCAGCAAAGACACCACCAGCGGCAAAGAAGGGTTTGAGTGGCTCAGGCAAATCAAAGAGCGCGACCCCCAGGCCGTGGTGATCATGATTACCGCCTTTGGCGATGTGGAGATGGCCGTGCGCGCTTTAAAAGAAGGAGCCACCGACTTTATCCTAAAACCGTGGCAAAACGAAAAACTGCTCGCCACCATTTCCACGGCCATCCGCTTGAAGAAGTCGTACAACGAAGTGGATAAGCTGCGCAAGGCTAAGCAGATGCTGGAAGAACAGATCAGCCAGCCCTTTCGCGACATCATCGGCCAAAGTGCCGCGCTCAAAGAGGTGTTTACGCTCATTGATAAAGTGGCCCGCACCGATGCCAACGTGCTCATTCTCGGAGAGAACGGCACCGGCAAAGAATTAGTCGCACGCGCCATCCACCAAAAATCGCTGCGCAAAGACAACTCGTTTGTGGGCGTGGATATGGGCGCCATTGCCGAAACGCTTTTTGAAAGCGAACTCTTTGGTCACAAAAAAGGAGCCTTTACCGATGCGCGCGAAGACCGCCCCGGCCGTTTTGAACTGGCCAATGGCGGCACCTTGTTTCTGGATGAAATCGGCAACCTGAGTCTCAGCTCGCAAAGCAAGCTCCTGAGTGCGCTGCAACAGCGCCAGATTACGCGCGTGGGCGCCAACCAACCGCAAGAAGTGGATATCCGGCTGATCTGCGCCACCAACATGCCCTTGCTGCAAATGGTGGAAGAAGGAAAATTCCGGCAAGACTTGCTCTACCGTATCAACACGGTGGAAATACGCATACCGCCCCTGAGCGAGCGCGTGGACGACATTCCTCTGCTGGCCAACCATTTCCTCAACTACTACACCCGCAAGTACCGCAAAGACGTGGTGGCCCTGGCCCCCGAGGCGATGATCAAACTCAAAAAGTATGCGTGGCCCGGCAACGTGCGCGAACTGCAACATGCCCTGGAGCGGGCCGTCATCATGGCCGACAGCAACACCTTGCAAGAGAGCGATTTTCTCTTCAGCCGCAAGACCCATGACGTACTCGCCAACGACAGTCTGAACCTGGACGATGTAGAGCGCACGGCTGTGGCGAAAGCCATTCAACTCCACAACGGCAACATCTCCAAAGCAGCCGAAGAGTTGGGCCTCACACGTGCCTCGCTATACCGCAGGATGGAAAAATACGGTTTGTAACCTGCTGGCATGGACTTCCGCATTGACCAACTTCGTTTCAATTGGAAGTCGCCCTACGTGCCGCGGGTGGCCGTGCTCGTGGCCACCTGCATGCTGTTGGGTATCGGCTTGGCTTCCAATTTCGGCTTTTTTCCTACCGTATTGCTTTTGGTAGCCATCGCCTTTCAAGTGTATCAGCTAGTTGAGCTCACAGATCGTCAACCCGCGCGTGTATTTCCAGCCGTATATTTTGATGAATCGCTACAACAGTTCCGCACCCACGAAGGAGGCGATGAACTTCACGCCTTTGTACACGAACTGAATCAAGGCGTGGCCAAAGCCAAACAATCCAAAAACGAAAAAGAGGCCGACTATCAGTTTCTCAAAAACATTGTGCAGCATGCCGGGGTAGGGTTGCTCACGTTCAAAAAAGACGGCTCGGTGCAACTCATCAACAGCGCGGCCAAGCGTCTGCTGCGTGTAAGCACGTTGGCGCAAATTGAAGAATTGCGGGAGCTGAGTCCCGAACTGGTGGATTGCTTCCGCAAACTACGCACAGGGGGGCGCGAGCTCATCCGCATTACCCTGGGCGATGAGACGGTGCAGCTTTCCATCTTCGTGATTGAACTCACCTTGCGGGCCGAAGAAATTAAGCTCATTTCCATGAGCAACATCCAGACCGAGCTGGAAGAAAAAGAAATGGAGGCATGGCAAAACCTGGTGCGCGTGCTCACACATGAAATCATGAATTCAGTGACGCCCATCTCCTCGCTGGCCGGCATGGTGGAAGAAGACCTGAAACACCGCCTCGAACTGGAGCAGGCGGCCACCCTCACGCCCGATGAACTGGGCGACATGCACTTGTCGCTCTCTACCATTACCAAACGCAGCGAGGGACTGATCCACTTTGTGAAGGAGTTTCGAAACCTGACCCAAATACCGAACCCGCGGCCCGTAGAAATCTCGGTGCGTACGCTGCTGGAAGAACTGGTGATGCTGCACAAAAAAGAATTGACCGACACGCGCATCGAAACCGTCATCCGCGTGGAGCCTGACACGCTGACCGTCCAAGCCGACAAAAACATGATTGAACAAGTGATTATCAACCTGATCAAAAATGCCATTCAGGCCTTTGACGAACAGCCCCACCGGGTGATTACGCTGCGGGCCTTTGTAGGCGAAAACAAGCGGGCCGTCATCGCCATCCGCGACAATGGCAACGGCATTGAACCGGAGGCGCTGGAAAAGATTTTTATTCCCTTTTTCTCCACGAAGAAGTCAGGCTCGGGCATCGGGCTCAGCCTGTCGCGGCAGATCATGCGCCAGCACGAAGGCTCCATCACGGTCACCTCGCACCCCGGGCTGGGCACGGAGTTTTTTCTGAGGTTTTAAGATATTTATTCCCTTGGAAAGTCCTTTATGAACGAGACTAGGATTGATGTCGTCTACCCTAGTCGTATTAATCCAACTTTGGGGTGAATTTCTTATTTTTACTATTGAGTCAGTCGCAAACCATACCGAAATACTACCATGCATGATACACCCATGACGAAACAACCCGAATTTCATCGGTCTTTCACCATACACCCCCGCTACCGGTACATCATCATTTCAGTGGCAGCCGTGGCATTTACTTTTTTGATCCACGAGTTTTCGCACTGGCTGATGGGTCGTTTTTGGGGTATGATAAGATGACTGTGCACGATAATTGCACCTTGACGAATCTCCAACTTCAAAATAACTCGACATGAATAGTAAACAAAAGGCCGATTTTGGATCACGTCTGGTGGCCTTTATCATCGACTTGATCATCTACTTTCTTATTCAAATACTGACAATCGCCATCACGCTACCTTTGCTTGAATACCTTTCTGGTGGCGTAGGTCTGAACAGTTTTTTGATTTTTTTGGCAGTAATCTTCTTAAATGGCTTAATCTACTTTTGGATACTTATTCCGCTCATGGAGTCATCTAGACACCAAGGAACCCTCGGAAAAATTGCCATGAAATTAAGAGTTACGGACATGTCAGGTAAAAAGATAAGTTTCGGGAGAGCATTTCTCCGAGCCGTGTGCAAGCAGCTATCTGGGTTAACGATGATGATTGGGTACCTCATCGCACTTTTCGATCCAGACGGGCAAGCACTGCATGACAAGCTTGCAAATACCTTGGTCGTTACGAAAGTCAATGAATTCCACGCTGACTTTGACCACGCAAGTATCTAACCAGAAAAGCAACGTAACAGATCATCGAAAGAATTTTACCGAACAACAAAATGGGATTATTTGATAGACTTCTGGGACGGGATCCAAAAAAAGCCAGCCCCACACTAAAAACATCTATTGAGGAATATAAGAAACAGCAGAAGGGAGCCGTCAACATCGGCCAAAGCATCTATCCAATCTTCAAAAGAAAAGATGACCCGAAAATCCACCTCTTGAAAGGCGAACAGGATATTATCAAGATTGATCTATTAGATGATTTATACCTCTGTTTCAATCTTGATATGGGCACGCACTACGAAATGATACAAAATGACTTGTTGCAAAAAACAAATCTAACAATCCACGAGCTAAAAGCCGCGGCTATCCGAAATCTGGTCAACAAAATCAATCTCGGCTGCCGGGTTGGTACCGAAGACTTTTCGGAAAACATTCCACAGGCCAAACCTTTCTATAGCATTCAATTTGACAGCAATTTAAACGCCATGATGTTCTTGGTCGATGATTTTTGGGAAACAACTGCTCAACAGATAGTGAAGTCTGATCGGATTGCAATTGCCATGCCGGCCAAGAACTTGATCTATTTTTCGGATATGCGACTTATGGAGAGCTTCAGAACCATGAGACCCGTGGCTACGCATATGTTCAATGCTTCTATTGAAGATGGCATCCACCTGACTGACAAAACCTATATCCGCAAAGACGGAAAGTGGGTTTTGTTTTTAGATACTGAAGAACAGATGGCCGATCTTTGGTAGTAAAGAACTAAACACTGAAATTGGTGATCTCAGTCGGTGGAGAAATTCTATATTCAAAAACCGACATGAAATTGGATTTGTTGCAGAATTTAATGACGCAGAGGGAAACAGAAATTGCTTTGTGCCAAGAAAAACACCCATAACCAACGCCATTCAAAAAGAACGAAGATGACCCGATATGTATTTTCACTCTGGGTACTCATCAGTCCCCTGACGCTCCTTTCTCAAACCATCGCGCTGGATGCCTCCACGCTCGAACCCATTCACGTAAGCATGCGCCCCGAAACATGGGGCCAGCGACAGGTGGTCAGGGTGGTCAAAGACCCGGCCATCAAAGAAGTGGATGAGCCCACGTTTGTAAACATCCGCGGAAGCGACTTCACCAACGGCACCCTCGAGGTATACGTGCTCAGCCGCTTGCTGCCCACTGCGCCCGAGGTGGCCCGGGGCTTCATTGGCATCGCCTTTCGCATCGCCCCTGACCGCTCGCGGTTTGAATGTATCTACCTGCGCCCCACCAACGGGCGGGCTGAAGATCAACTCAGGCGCAACCGCGCCACGCAATATTTCTCCTTTCCTGACTTCAAGTTTGATCGGCTCAGGCGCGAGTCGCCCGGGCAATACGAGTCGTATGCCGACATGGGGCTAAATGAATGGATTAAAATCAAAATAGACGTTACTGGCCGGCAAGCCAGACTCTACGTAAACGACAGCCCACAACCGGTATTGGTGGTGAACGACCTGAAACACGGAGACCAGGCGCGGGGAAGCATCGGGCTATGGGTAGACGTAGGGACGGAAGGTTTTTTTTCCGACTTAAAAATCACGCATACCCCATGATCGGGTTGAACTGACAAGCACTGACCATGCGCAGCGCATGTAGCGGCTTCCTAAACGCTTGGTGTTTTCGGTCTTTTTGAGCCCGTTTTTGCTCACTCCTGCCCCACCGAAATGGTGCGATGGTAGCCGTTGGCCAGTTCGTTAAAGGGCAACTTCACCACGAGCACTTCGTTTTCCACCGAGGCATGAATATTTTGACGATCGATGAAGTATGGGATGGCCTTGTGGTAGACAAACCGCGGCACGCTGATCTCCACTTCCTCGCCCGGAAACTGATGCGTGTAAAATATCATCAAAAAGTTATTGTGTATTTCCACTCTTAGCGCCTCGGGGGAAAACCCTGGCACCAAGGCGCGTATCTGCCGGTGGTCGGCAAATTGGTTGAGTTCCACCACCGGCTCAACCACACCTCCGTTGAGTGTGTTGAGCACGTTGATAGAGTCTAATATCTGTCGGTCGATCGTGGCTTTCATCTTCATTGTTTGTCTTTATTGACCTGCCACCCTTACAACAACGGGCGTACCACAAAAGGTTCGCTGACGGCCCGTCAGGCTTGACGACCTACGTTTTCAAAAAAAGACACGAAATGACGGACTTGGCCCGCACCGCGTTGCCAAATTGGCAACCTACTTCCAACGGAATTTGAAAAACAAGAGTGTGAGCGACAGCACCAGCGTAACGGCATTGGCGAGGATCACGGGCACATCACCGATCAAAAAACCATAGGCCAGCCACAGCGCGATGCCCAATGAAAAAATCAAAAACATGCCGAGCGAGAGGTCTTTGGCCGAGCGGCTTTTCCACGTCTTGATCACCTGCGGCAAAAAAGAAATGGTGGTAAGGGTGCCGGCCAGGATGCCGAGCCATTGGTAGGAATTCATCGGTCAGTGAGGTATTTTTTTCATTTCCCGTTGGCGCATGGGCATTTGGTCTATCAATTGCCATAGCTGCGTTGGGGATACGGGCGTAAGGCTCCGGAACTTCTCGCTCCCATCCTTTCCGATCAGCAGCACGCCAAACTGGTCATTGGCGATCCGGTAGTGCCGATGCAACGCGGGCGTGCCCCGCTCAATAATGACATTACGCTCATGCGCCTCTGCAGAATCGCGCGAAAGCAACCGCCATTGCGTGCGCACCGGCTCGCTGGATGGGTCGCCAAACACAATTACTCTTCGCGCGGCAGACGGCTGATCCGCCATCGCCCAAAGTAAAATTGCCAGTTTCCACATGCCCGGCAAAGGTAGGCAAACCCGCGGGCACTAGATATCCGCCCGCTTCAATTTCAGGTAGCTGAAATAGTTGAACAAGGCTGCCCAGGTCAGTGCAATGGCCACAGAACCTACCGTCACGTAATCGCGGATGGCCATAAACGTGTAGCGCGCCAGCGGCATAGGCACCAGATTGGAAATAGACTCCAGCGGAAAAAAGGGAATCACACCGGGCACGTAGTCATTGATGTTTTCTTTGATGATCAACTCGATAAGGGCTGCATTTAACAACAAGATGATTGTGAGCCCGGAGCGCTGGATGAGCATACCCAACATCAGCGCAAAGGACAGATAGGCAAACACCTCCAGAAAATACGCAGGGAAAAAATCGAGGCCGGTAAGCGCATAGGGAAAGTCATACTCGGGCGAGTAGATCAATCCTCCCACCAGCGCAATCAGGAAAACGGCCGCCATGCTGAGCAGGCTCAGCACCACGTTCATCAGCAACTTGGAAAACAAAAATTCTTCGCGGCTGAGCCCGTCAATGATATTTTGGCGGATGGTGCGGTAGGTGAACTCGTTGGTGATGGACACCACCACCATAATGGCCAGTCCGATTTTCAGCAGCCCCGCGGCCCATGCCAGGTTTTGCCAAATGTCAGGGAAGTGGTACAGGGGAACGCGGTTGATGTTGATGTTGGCGCCAAACTCAACGCTCTTGCTATGGAGCCATTTCAAAAACTCCATGCCACTGGCAGCACTCACAATCAACATAAAAAAATACAGCCCGCAAATCACCCAAAAGGTGCGGTAGGCCGCCATTTTCTTCCACTCAATGGACAGGAGGTGCAGCATGGCTTTCGGATAAGATTTCGAGAAACTGTTTTTCCAATGACTTTTTGCGGGTGGCCAAGTGCGAGGCCGTGATGCCCTTATCGAACAAAAACCGGTTGAGGTCGTGGGCCCGAAACCCGTCCTTCATCATGACCGAGTAAAACTGACTCTCGCGTTTTATTTTGGCACTGCCGGCAAATTCCTCCAACAGCACGGCCAAGTCATCATGAAACGCCTGCACTTCTACGATCTCCTCTCCTTTGCCCACATCACCCACCGGGCCTACATGGCGCAGGTGGCCTTTTTGCAGCACGGCAAAATGGGTACACACCTTTTGTACCTCATCCAGTAAATGACTGGCCAAAATGATGGTTTTGCCATCGGCCGCAATGCGTTTGATGATCTCGCGTATTTCGGCAATGCCCATGGGGTCCAGCCCGTTCGTTGGCTCGTCCAAGATTAAAATGATGGGGTCGTTGAGCAGGGCGGAAGCAATGGCCAGGCGCTGTTTCATGCCCAGCGAGTAGGTCTTGTACTTGTCGTGTTCGCGGCCCGTCAACTCCACCATCTCCAAGACTTTTGGAATGCGGCTGGTATCACATTGTTTGATGGCTGCATTTACTTCCAGATTCCGCTGGCCGCTGAGGTAGGGGTAAAAGATGGGGTGCTCCAGCACGGCTCCGATCTTTCTGCGGGTGAGGTGCGAGGGTGGCTGCCCAAACCACGAAAAGCTGCCACGGGTGGGATTGGTAACTCCCATAAGCATACCCAACGTGGTGGTTTTGCCACTGCCGTTGGGGCCCAGCATGCCGAAGACCTGGCCGCGGGTTACTTCTAACGATAATTCGTAAACAGCCGTGAGTTTACCAAACCGCTTGGTCAGCCGATCGATCTTCAATACAGTTTCCAACGACAGAAGGGGTTAGTCTACGCTTTTGGTGAAGTCCTTTATCTTCTTTCCAATGTCGGAACTTTCGTCCAAAGCATTAAAAAGAGACGCGGCTTTGTTAATGGCTACTTTGCCGAGGATATCCAGCACAAATAAGTTGGTGGAATCATTTACCAAAATCACTGTGCCTTTGACCTGACCATTTGCTTCACGGATATATACGTCAAACCGCTTGCCGTCATGGCGACTGGTCATCATCTCTTCATAATCCTCCCGCTGGTAGTCCGATAAAATACTTTTGTAGTCCGCAGCCGAAAACCGATCGCTTTTGTCGATCATTAAAAAGCGCATCTTCTCAACATCTTTAATCAGCTCGTCAAAGTCTTTGTCTTCTTTTTGGTTGAGCATGCGAAGCGTGTTCTTGTAGAAATACAAGTTCAGCGACTCGCCAAAGCGTTTGCTCAACTTCTCGGTGGTTTGCGTTTGCGCGCAGGCTCCTGTGCCGGCTAACGTCAGCAGCAGGGCGAGGGCATAGCGGGTGGCTTGTGTCATGAGTTATCGGTTGTGGGATGTGACCTGTGCTTCTTTCAAGAGAGCCGGATCGAGATATCCTTTGATTTCCAAGGCTACTATTTCATCTGCCTCTTCGATCAAAACAAAGTAGCGGTTCCATTTTCCGTCTTCGCGCACATGAAAATACACCTGGTCGCCTTTGTCGCGGATAGTGGCCAACTCCTCAAAGCCATCCAGGGCAAGCTGGCGGGTGAAGTGGTGCGTAGACTTGAACTGCTGCCGCCACACATTGGCAGGAATGGTCATCAACCGCACGTGCTTCACATCCTGCATGGCTTTGCGCAGCACATCGTCTTGATCGGCCACAAAGCCGACAAACATCCGGCACCAGAACCCGCTTACGCTGAAGGCGTGCACATCGGCTTCGCGCACAAACCGGTCGCGCAGGTGTTCGTATGATTCGCTTTGGGCGCTGGCTAAGGTTGTGCCGAACGCGAGCATCAGAAGAAACGAAGCTGTTTTCATGGACGGGGTTAGGGGTTGAGAGGGTGTACGAAAAAAGAAAACGGCAGGATACAGTCGGGGCTAACTATTTTCCTGCCGTGGTCTGATTAATTCTTTTTGTCCTTCATTTTCTCGAGTTGCTGCAAGCCTTCGATGTCCATCTTGCGCCCGAGCTTTGACACTTGCTTCAGGTCTATTTCGCCAAAAAGGCTCATGACCATAAACTCTTCGTTGCCGCCCATGACCATCACCAGCTCGCTGATTTTACCAGGGGATAGTTCCTTGATAAAGAACTTGAAATCTTGATCTTTATCGCGCACGCTCATCAGCTCTTCGTAGTCTTTGGTGGGAATCATACCCATGGCTTCCTTGTACAGCTCGCGTGAATTGCGGGCATTTTCTTTGGCTAGAATGCGCAGACCCTTGAGTTTGCTGATGGCATTCAGAATTTCCTGGTCTTCTTTGCTCTCCATTTCCATGTTGGTAAACAGGTTGAACATCTTGCTGCTCACCGTTACCTGACTGAACGTATCATCATTTTGATACTTGCTAAAAAATTTGGAGATGGCATCGCCTTGGGCTTGTGCGGCCAGAGAGGCAATGGTAAAAAGGGTGATGATAATGCTTTTCATATGCGTTGTTTTTTCTAGTAGTTAAATCGTTGCCTCTTCTTTTCTGTCTTTTCCTTGAATCTTCTCTTCCGCCTGGTTGAAGAGTTTTATTTTGCTCGTTTCCTTTTGCCCCCGGTTGAATCCTTTGGATATCATCATCAGGGCTTTTTTGGTTTCCTCAAATGCCAGTTTGGGATCTGAATACGTATCGGCCACTTCTTCCGGGTACCGGCCGCGGATTTCTTGCCGCACAAAGTATCCGGCTACGATCACCACGGCTATGCCCGCTGCGATGCGGGCCGCGTTGAATGTCCACCAAACCACTTTGCCTTTCGGGGACTGCTTCAGTTGATCGCTCACCCGTTTGTCAAAGGCCACATCCGTCAGTTGCTTGTTCCTTTGCTCTTGTAAGTATTGGAACAACGGGGCGGCCTCGCGGAGCGGCTCTGCCACTTCGCCCCGGGCGAAATAGTCTTTGAGTTGTTGCTCTTCCTCCAGCGAAGTCTCGCAGTTCCAATACTTCTCCAGCAACGCTTCGATGTGCTTAGAGTCCATAGGCATTCAGTTTCATCAGTTTCGTTTTGATGGCATTGCGGGCGCGGAACAGATTTACTTTCACCTGGTTCATGTCCAGCTCCAGAATGTCACAAATTTCGTTGTAGCTATACCCTTCCACATCGCGGAGGTGTATGACCTGCCGCTGCTTTTCGGGCAGGGCGGCCATCAGTTGGTTGATGCGCTGCATACTTTCCTGTCGTTCGGTCGTTTCATGCGGTGTCCCGTTTTGGTCGTGAACCTCGAGGTCTTCGGAGAGCGAGCCGGTGGCCCTGCGCTGGCTGAGCCGCAGGCGGTCGAGCGAGAGGTTTTTGGTGATGCGCATGCACCAAGCCTCCCAGTTCTGCACCTCGTCCGTGCTGCCGGGGTTGCGCCACACGCGTATGAGCACCTCCTGCACCACGTCTTTGGCCTCTTCCTCGTTGGCCAACAGCCTCAACGCAAAGCGGAAAAGCTTGTTTTTGACCGGCAGAACCTGATTTTCAAAGAATTCGAGATTCATCGTTTCTAAAGGCAAGACGGGGCCGCTGGGGGTTTGTTACAGGCAATCGAAAAGTTTTTGTTGATACCTCGGCAAGATATTGGGTGCGGCCCCTTTGACCGGTTAAAGTAATGTCTATCTTCGCTACCATGACCGAACCCGATCAAAAAATCGTGGTCTTTGCCGCCTACGATACCGCTGTGCAAGCCAACTTGGCCAAGACCAAACTGGACGCCTATGGGGTGCCGTGTTTCCTCTCGGGCGAAAACTTCAACAGCCTCTACCCTTTCCGCAACGAACTCTTCACGGGCGTGCAACTCCACATCTTCGAAACCGACTGGGATCGCGCCCGCGAAATTCTGGAAACCGAGAGTTAGTGGATGGTGGCTTTTTGCGTACGCGTGCAGCGGATCATCAACAACCAAACATCAATTTTTGACCACCGTAAACTCTACGCGCCTGTTGTTGGCGCGGCCCTCCTCCGTATCATTGGTGTCAATGGGGCGGCTCTCGCCATAACCCTGTGCCGTAATGCGGCTGGAGTCAATCCCTTGGCTGACGATATAATCAACCACCGACTGTGAGCGCCCTTGCGACAAATTCAAATTGTACGTGTCGGAGCCTTTGCTGTCGGTATGGCCGGCTATCTCCACCTCCACGCGCGGGTTCTGCTGCAAAAACTCCACTACCTTGTTCAGTTCGGTAAATGACTCGGGCTTTAGCGTGGTGCGGTCAAAATCAAAATAGATATTCTTGAGCACGATCGTAAGCCCTACTTCGATGGGCGCCAAGTACACATCTTTGACGATGGGCGTCACTTCGGGGTTGTTCACGTCTGTGCTGTCGGCACCATTCAAATAGCCTTCGGCCGTGGCCGAAATGCGGTACCACCCCAATGACGGAATATCGGCCTGGTAGCTACCGCGATTCAGTTTGGCATCCAGCAGCGTGCCGTTGCTTTTCATGACGATGGTGGCTTTGGCACCCGGAATCACTTCGTTCGTTTTCTTATCGCGCACGCTTCCGTTCAGCACCAATTTTTTGGCGATGGGTGTCATCGGGATGTTCACGACTACGGTGGTGTCATTGTTCACCTTGGGCATGGTAAAGTTCTGGTCGAAGGGCAAATACCCGGTGGCTTTGGATAAGAGATGATATTCTTTGATTTCGGGCAGCTTGGTTTCAAACTGGCCTTGTTTGTTGGACGTAAATCCACTGGGCGTTTTGTCTTTTAGCGCCAAAATCACCTCGGCCACCATGGGTTGTTGGGTTTTTTGGTCAAACACATTTCCCTTTAGCGTGATGGTAATGTTGCGGGGCTTTAGCAGAAACAAGTCAAAGTTGCCGCCTTCGGCCCGAGAATTCATGCGCGCGGTAAAAATATTGCCGTGCGTGTCTATGGAGAAGTAGGCGTCTTTCACCCCCGTGTTGATGCGACTGCCCAGGTTCACCGGCTCTGACCAATTGGCCCACGTGTCGTCCAAGCGTGTGGCTTTAAAGATGTCGGTATTGCCCACTTTGTCCTTCGAGGGCCGGTCGCTGGCAAAGAACACCGTTTTTTGATCCGGGCCGATGAACAGTGCATAGTCATCGTAGTCCGAGCTGAGTTTCAGTTTGGAGGGCCGTGTCCAGTCGCCACCCTTTTTGCTGGAGATGTAAAAATCGCTGTAGCGCGAGCCGGCCACTTCCGAAAAATACATGAGCACATGGTTGCCATCAGCCGAAAGGCAGCCGCCATAAAACACGCCTTTGTTCATTTTTTCAAATTCGGGGATTTTGACCTCCGTCCAGTTGGCCCCGCTGGGGCTCACCAGCGAAAAGCCTACGGAATTTTTTGCGCGCCCCCCGCGGATAAACAAGTTGCCATCGGGCAGGATATTGAACACCTGGTTGTAGCGGTTCTGATTGAAGGGTGCCCCCAAGTGCTTCGCTTGCGTCCACTCCCCTTTTTCGTCCTGGGTGGTTACCCAAATATCCTGGCTGTTGTCGCGGCCATAGGTATTTTCCGGGTGGTTGAAGATGAAGTAGTAGATCTGTTTGCCATCGTTGGAGATCACGGGCGAAACGTCATCGAACGTAGTGTTCACTTTGGTGGTGCTCATGCGCACCAGTTCATACCGCGAGCTGATCTCTTGTGCCTGTACCTGGCCGGCCCATACAAGCAACGCCACCCCATAAAATACTTTCTTCATACTTCTTGATTGATTATCCGTTTCTACCCCTTATGGAAAACGTGTCCATTTAGGCCGTAGCGGGGATGCTAAAAAAACCACGGCCACTCATGAATATCGCCAACAAAATAATGCCCAACGCTATGGTATTGAGCAAAAACAAACGCTTGTGTTTGGCCGCGGCCTCCGCCAGGCGTTTGGATGTGCTGCGCGCCACGGTAATCAACACAATGGCGATGAGCATCAATGAAATGTGCTCTACCGCCCAGTAGCGCAGACTTGCCTCTTTCATGGTCATCTCATTGAACTGCACAAACGGGCTCTTCGCGTACAATACCAACCCCACCACCAACTGGATGTGCGAAAGGATGAGCAAAATCAAACTCAGTTTATCATCGACCGGAGTGAACGGCTTTTTGCCTTGCCATGCGGAAAAGGATTTGACAATGACGGCCAACAATAAAGCCAAAACCAAATAGCGGATCGAAGAATGCGTGTGGACCAACCCGGTGTACATAGGTGTAATTTTATCGCAAATTACATGTTTGCGGCACATTACGGAAGCGGGATTTGACCCCGAAAACGGGGGTTTTGCCGACCCCGAAAATACCGTGGCTATTCCGGGCCTCTCTTTGTACTTTCGCGCGTCTCCCAATCGGTTTTCTAATCAAACAAAAAGAAGCGTATGAAAAAAGTTTTGTGTGTCATGGCGTGGATTGGGCTTTCGCTGGGTGCGTGGGCCCAAGAGGCGTTGGTGTATCAACGTCCGCCCGAGGAAATTGCCCAACTGGTGGAAGCGCCCTCCACCCCAGCCGTGGTGCTCTCGCCCGACAAAAGTTGGATGGCTCTGCTGGACAGGTCCGATTATCCGACCATCGAAGAGTTATCGCGGCCCGAACTGCGCATCGCGGGCTTGCGGGTAAACCCCGACAATTTTGGGCCCAGCCGCGGCAACTATTTTGTGGGCGTCAAGTTCAAAAGCCTGAAAGATGGAAAAGAATATGCGGTAAGCGGCCTGCCCTCGCCTTTGCAGATCAGCAATGCCTCTTTCGCGCCCGATAGCAAAAAGCTGGCGTGGCTTCAAACCTATCCCGACCGGATTGAGGCGTGGGTCATCGACCTGACCAGCTTTGCGGCCAAAAAAGTATCCTCCCGAAAAATCAATGCCACGCTCGGCAGCCCATTGAGTTGGACATCCGATTCGCAAACACTGTTGTTGCTCACGGTAGCAAACACCGGTAGTCTGCCGCCCAAATCGCGCGTGCCGGTGGGGCCGGTGGTGGAAGAAAACCTGGGCAAACGCGCTCCTTCGCGCACGTACCAAGATTTGCTGAAGAATCCGTATGACGAGTCGGTCTTCGACTATATCTGTACCAGTCAACTGATCTCGGTCTCGTTGGCCGGACAGGAAACGCTGCTCGGAACACCTGCGGTGTACAATGCACAAAGCCCCTCGCCTGATGGCTCGCTGATTTTGACCCGCACCGTGCAGCGGCCATATTCCTATTTGGTGCCTGTCAACTTGTTCCCGCAACAAGTGAACGTGATCGATCGAAAAGGAAATTTGGTCAAGCACATGGCCGACATCCCTTTGGCGGACAACATTCCCTTGGGCTTTAGTGCCACCATCAAGGGGCCACGTGGCCACGCGTGGCGTGCCGATGCGCCTGCTACGCTGTATTGGGCCGAGGCCCAGGACGGTGGCGACCCCAAAGTAAAGGTAGACGTGCGCGATAAAGTTTTTATCGCCACAGCACCGTTTACGCAGACTACCGAGCTGGTGAGTTTGCCCTTGCGCTATGCGGGCATTACCTGGGGCGATAACCAACGGGCATGGGTGTATGAGAGTTGGTGGGCCGATCGAAAAGAACGAACGTATCAACTCAACCCTTCGGCCCCGGGCACAAAAAAGGTGGTGTTTGACCGTTCGTCAGAAGACGTCTATACCGACCCAGGCAATGTGCTCACTACGCTTAACTCCTTTGGGCGTCCGGTGATGCAGATCAATGCCGACAACTCCGTGTACTTGACCGGGTTGGGTTCATCGCCCGAGGGCGACCGCCCCTTTTTGGACAAGATGGATTTGAAAACCAACAAGGTGACGCGGCTGTGGCGCAGCGAGGCCCCCTACTTTGAGTATGTGGTGAGTCTATTGCCCGGCAAAAAAGTAAGCTTCATCACGTCACGCGAATCGCAGACGGAAAATCCCAACTACTTCCAGCGCACGTTGGGAAGCAAAAGCGTGGCCCAGCTCACGGCTTTTCCGCACCCGTATCCGCAAATCAAAGACGTAAAAAAACAAGTGTTGAAATACAAGCGTGACGATGGCGTGGAGTTAACAGCCGACCTGTACCTGCCGGTGGGCTACAAAAAAGAAGACGGCCCCCTGCCTGCTTTCTTCTGGGCATACCCCGAAGAGTTTAAGTCAAAGGCCAATGCCGGCCAAGTGAAGGGATCGCCTTTTACGTTTACCCGTTTGAATTGGGGCACCCCGATTTATTGGGTTACGCGCGGCTATGCCATCCTCGACAATGCCTCGATACCCATTGTGGGCGAAGGGGATCAAGAACCCAACGACACGTATGTGCAGCAGTTGGTGGCCAGCGCCAAAGCAGCGATTGACTATGGTGCCAGTTTGGGTGTGGTAGACCCTAAGCGCGTGGCGGCCGGTGGCCACAGCTATGGGGCTTTTATGACCGGCAATCTATTGGCACATAGCGATTTATTTGCCGCGGGCATCGCGCGGAGCGGAGCCTACAACCGCACGCTTACGCCCTTTGGGTTTCAGGCCGAAGAGCGTACGTACTGGCAAGCCCCCAAGATATATTTTGACATGTCGCCTTTCTCGTTTGCCGACAAACTAAAAGAACCGATTTTGATGATACACGGGGAAGCCGACAACAACTCGGGCACCTTTCCGATTCAGAGCGAGCGGTTTTACAACGCCATCAAAGGGCATGGCGGCACCGCGCGCTTTGTCTTGTTGCCCTATGAGAGCCACGGCTACCGCGCCAAGGAATCGGTACTGCACATGTTGTGGGAGATGGACCAATGGTTGGAGAAGTATGTGAAGAAAGGGAACACCCAAACAGTGGGGATGAAGTAGCCGATCATCAAAAAATCTCTGAAAAGAGGTTGCCTTAGAAAAATTCCATCTCGTTGGAAAGATTTTTTTGAGGCAACCTCTTTTCTCTTTGCACGGTAAAGAGATATTTCACCGGATTCAACTACACTCGGTTTTTAGAATCCATCAAAATCGTGACCGGCCCATCGTTGATCAGCGCCACTTTCATGTCGGCCCCAAACTGACCGGTCATTACCGATTTGCCCAGCTCGCGTTTCACGGCTGCAACAAATGCCTGGTAGAGCGGAACGGCCACTTCCGGTCGGGCAGCTTTGATGTACGAGGGGCGGTTGCCTTTCTTGGTGCTGGCCTGCAGCGTAAATTGGCTAACAATCAACACTTCGCCCGCTACGTCTTTGACGCTCACGTTCATGACACCCGCTTCGTCATTGAAGATACGCAGGTTGACGATCTTGGTGGCCAGCCAGGTGATGTCTTCCTGGGCGTCTGTCTCTTCCATGCCCACCAACACCAACAGCCCGTGGCCAATAGCCGAAAAAATCGATCCCGAAATGCTGACAGACGCCTCACTGACCCGTTGTATGACCACCACCATATGACGTTCACTTATCGATTCTAACAAAAAACTTACTTGGGCTGCGGCTGAAATTCCAAGGGCAACAGCGTGGCTATTTTTTCCGACCACGACCAGTAGTTTTCCATGAAGATGGACCGCACGTCCTCATAGTATCCGTTGTCATAAATGCGAATCGGTTCAAATACATGTACAATGGAGCGTTGCCGGATGCGCGTATCCGGGCGCCCCACCATGGCGGCATAGCCGGGTTCTTCCAGTTCTTTGTATCGCACCTGTAGCAGGCCACGGAAATTCATCAAGCCATCGCCCGTGGCAGCAAACTCTTTGCCGGTGAGCGACTCGTCCACCACGCTATCCACTTCCTTGGGCAGCGCGCGCAATTGAAGATAGTAGCTTAAACTATCGCCATTGACTACCCGGGGCTTTTCCATCGGCCCCGCGGTGCCCATAGAAATCGTAACCATTTCACCCTTCTTGCGGAGCGCGCGGATGCGGCTATCTAAAAATGCATCGGATGGTCTGTCTTTGTTGGGAATGCGGTAGAGTCGCGATACGCGAAAATCATTTTCTTTCCACGCTTGCTGTTGCCACGCACGCATAAAATGGTTGAGCGACCCATAAAACGCCCGGTCGCGTTCACGCAACCATCGCTTTCGCTCACGTTCGTTTTTGGGTTCCATCTCCTCAAACTGCGGCAGCCCAAAAATCGTGAACAGCCCCGGCCGCCCTTGGTATTCAAAGTGATGCAAGTGGTATTTGATACGATAGCCCATGGCATTGTTTTCCACGATGATGGGCTCGCGCGCATGCGCCACCAGCACGGCATCGCGTGGATCAAAATACACGAATATCGATTTGGGATTTTTGATTTCGCAGGCCGCGGCATTTTTAGATGCGCCCAGAAAATGGTGCTTAAAGCTCTGGTAGTTTCGCCTCCAGTTCAACGTGTCGGGTTTCACAAGCACTTCACTCAGCAGCTTTGCCTCCTGTACCAAGGGTTGGTTGGCCACTACCCGTGTATCGCCCGTAAACGCCACCGATTGCTGGGTCATCACATAGCCCACGTACGTGAAGATAAGGTCGTATTTGCCTGACGGAAATCCTGAAAAGCGGTATTCGCCATTGGCATCGGTACTGGCCCCAAAGGACGTATTGGCAAAAAACACGTTCACGTACGGAAGGGGCTCGTTCGTGAGTGAATCAATAACGCGCCCGGACACGACATTTTGCGCCACGGCCGTCCACGAACTCGTGAAGAACAAGAACAGGAAATACAGGCTATGCCGACTGCATTTCGGCCGAGGGATGAACAACGGTGCCATGAGAGATCGAGTTTGCATATTCTAACGCAGCCCGCGCCACTTTGGCCGACTCAATGGCCTTGTATTTTTGCGGTATCAGAAAATCAAACACCTTAAAAAACCACTTGGCCGCGGCCTCGCCCGAGCGGTACTCCTGGCGGGGGCCCAGCAAAAGCGAGGGCTGCAAAATGTGCAGTGCCTGAAACCCGATTTGTTTGATGGCCTCTTCAGCTTCGCCCTTTACACGGTTGTAAAAAACAGATGCGCGTGCATCGGCTCCCAACGCGGACACCAACACAAAACACGTGGCCCCGCCTGCCCGGGCGGCTTTGGCCAGATTCAACGGATAGGTAAAATCCACTTCGCGAAAAGCGTCCTTTGTTTTTACCTTTCGGATGGTGGTACCCAGGCAACAAAAAGCATGGTCACATACCAGTGGCTGCTCCGCCAAAGTTTTAAAGTCCGTTACCCGCTGTTCCAATTTGGCGTGCGTCAGTTCCAACGGCTTGCGAACCAGCGCCACCACGCGAGCATAGCGCTCATCGCGCAGCAACAACTCCACCAGGTGTTTGCCAATCAGACCTGTGGCACCGGCCACTACGGCTGTCTTTCCGCTGTTCATGCGGGCAAAGATCGGATAAGTTCCGTCATTTCTTTTTGCAAAGCACTGGTTTTATCGGCCGCGTACCAAGCATGTATTTTCTCTACCCACACCTCGTGCGGCTGGCCGGAGTCTTTGAGTTGCCAGACCAACTCTTGTGCTTCTTGCGGACGCGGACCCCACACCGCCAAATCGGTTTGGGTGGCCGGATCAATGATTACCAGCCGCGGGATGGAGCGCGTGCCATGGAACAGATAACGATCCATAATGGTGGGATGCTCATCGCGCAGAATCAATTTCAATTCAATATGAGTTTGCACGTGGGCCATCTTGGCGATCACGGGAAGGTTTTGGGCGGCATCGCCACACCAACCCTCGGTAATCACCAACCACGTAGCGGGTTTTGTTATCGCCCTCAGGGCGGATTGCAATTCCTCGGTCAACGTAACGTGCTTATCCAACCGGTTCATCCGCTGGATGTTCAACCGTGCATAGTGCACGAGCTCGTCAGTTTGAATGGGGCCGGTGGTTTTGTTTTCGGCCATCAATGCATGCAACCGCGCACGGTACGATGCATACGAGTAGGCCTGCTGCAAGACGGATGGGGTGATGACGGGGTGACTCATGGATAGCCTATGCTGATTTCCATACAGAAATGGAGAGGCTAAAGTTCACGCACATCAAAACGTTTGCTGGATTTCGTTTTTCAGCGTGGTCATGGCCAGCGCGATGGGGTCCACCTTTTTTTCCAACATCTGCTCAAAAATTTTGCGCGATAGGTCAAGCGAAGTTGCCTCGGCCGGCAGACTGCCCGCAGCTTCGTTGATCGTCATGACAATGTCCTCTTTGGCACTTTTGATTTGGTTCCACACCTCATCGCTCATGTACACTTGCTGCGAGGCATTGTGGTTGTATTCGTTTCGGATCTCGTCCAGCAACATTTTCTGGAAGTCGCGGGCAGAAAAGGCAGGGTTGGACAGGCGCATCAACAGGTTTTGTGGAGAGGTGCGTTCCAAAAACAAGGTCATGCGCTCGTACGCTTGCAAGCGGGCAGGCAGGATGGTTTCCAAACTGCGGCCACGCACCTCCAGGCGTTTCAACTCAATCTCTTTGTCGATCTGTGCGCGCACCATCAGGTACGCGGCATACAAGACCACCGCTGCGGGAATTAGGATTTTGATCAGGTCGATAAATGCTTCCATGTGAACCAGTAGGGATACAAAGGTGTTTGAAATTTAGATAATTTTAAGCGACCAAAGGGAAGATGTTTGAACAATTGAAACCCGTGGGGCTTACCCCAAAAGCGGCCGAAGAGGTGCGCAAAATCATGGAGGCTAAAAAAGTGCCCCAAGGGTACAGTTTGCGCGTAGGTGTGCGGGGCGGGGGTGGCTGTGGGGGCGCCACGTTGATCATTGGCTTTGACAAAAAGAAAGAAACCGACTTGGCCTACACGATTGACACCATACCCGTGCTGGTGGACAAACGCCACACCCTGTACCTGATCGGCAAGCAAGTTGACTTTTACGAAGGCAGCGATGCGCGGGGATTTTTGTTTGTGGATGCTGCCGAAGTGGCACCGTAAACGACTACGGTTTCCGCATCGTTACCCACACGCTGGCTTTCTTGCACACGCCCCCAATGGGCGGATTGAATTTGGAGATTTTCACTTCGGCCGCGGCTGCCTGTGCGAAAGCGGCCAGCACGGAGGCGGCAATGGCGTGCGCTACCCGTTCCAACAGTTTGGAGGGTTTGTCCATTTCGGCTTTTACCAGCGCATATAATTCCTCGTAATTGAGCGTGCCCGAAAGGTCATCCGCAAAGGCGGTTTCCTGAATTTCTGTCTCCACCGCGATATCCACTTCAAATTTGTTGCCCGATGAGCGCTCGTGCGGGTACACGCCATGGTAGGCATGAAACTCCAATCCTTCCAGAACGATTTTGCCCCTCATGCAGGCCGGTTACTGAATGTCGTCAAAAAAAGACTTTTGGAACAAGTCCTCCACCAGCACGGGTTTCGCCTCTTCCTTTTTGGCCGGCTCCGGCATGACCGGGATGGGCGGGGGTGTTTCGCTGTTGGGATGAACGATTTTTTTCACCTCGCGCTTAGCTTGCGCCACGTATTGGTCAGGGTTGAATGACTCCGCTAACTGCTTGGCACGGTCCACGCGGTCGATCGTTTCCTGTGCCATCCGTTTCAAGTCCGAAAGCAAATTTTCGCGGTGCAGCTCAAGCCGCTTGTAGTCTTGCACCAAGGCCCTCATACGTTCTTCCATCTCCTCCACCAACGTGCGCGAAGTGGCATCGGCTTCCTCCATGATATCTTTTGCCTTGCTTTTGGCTTCGTGCAGCATGGCCTCCACTTTCAATTGGGTTTCGCGCATGTGCAACTCGGCCGTCTTGTTGGCTTGTTCCACCACGCTGGCTCCGGTGTCTTCGGCTGTTTTCAGGGTTTTGAACAGCGAGGTCTCCACCTCACGGAGTTTGGCCACTTCGCGTTCGGCCGCCTCATACTTCATTTTCAATTCCTTGGTTTCGTCCAGCACGCGTTCCCACTCCTGCGACAGCGAAAGCAAAAAAGCGTTTACTTCATCTTTGTCGTACCCGCGCAAGGTGCGCTCAAAAGACTTCTGGCGGATTTCCAACGGTGTAACTTTCATACCCGGCTTGGTTAAGTTGAAAAATAAAACAACGCTGCAAAAAATGTAAACAGCAGGCCAAATGTACTCATTTTCAGGCAATAAGCAATACGCAGGCAACCCACCGCCCTACCGGGCCGTAACTTGCCATACAGAAATGGAGCGGTCATCGCTGGCGCTGATCAGCCAATGGTTGAACGAAGACCACAGCAGTTTGTTCACGGAGGTGCCGTGGCCTGCATGCCGTGCTTTGTCAATTACTTTCAAAAGCTTTAGTTCGCGGGTGTCCCATACTTTTACAGACTTATCCATGCTGCCGGTGGCAAACCAATGCCCCTGCGGGTGCCATGACAAGTGGTTGATGGCAAATAAGTGTGCCGCCACTTCGCCCACGGGATCGTACAACGGCCACCGCCACGCCTTCAACCGCGCATCGCGCGAAGCGGTCAACAGCCGATCGCCCGAAGGGGTAAAGGACAGCGCGAAAACCGAATTCTGATGTGCCGGCCATGCATGTTTCACGCGATAAGAATCTGTGTCAATGATTCTCACGTGATGGTCGCTGTACCCCACCGCCACTTCATTGCCTTGCGGATGGAGAGCCAGGCACCGTGCACTTTTGTCGCTGGCGCGGAATTTTGTCTTGATCGTCCAGGAGGGCATGTCTATCACCACCACGGTACCATCGCCACACGCTACCCACACTTCGCTGCCCACGGAAAGCAAATCAAAAATCGCAGCCTCGGTGAGTTTAAGCGAGGCCACCTCTTTTTTTGTTTCCACATCCAACAGATGGATCCCTTCATAATTGTGGCCCACTACAAGCCAAGAAGTACCGGGTATACGGTGAATGGAATAAATGGAATTGGGCAGTTTCGCGATCAGTTCACCTTCTTCTGGTGCGCGCAAATCCCAGCGCACTACCATACCATCGCCCCCGGCCGAGAAAAAGTGCGTGTCATGGGTATCACGCTCCAAGGTATAAACACAATCGCGGTGGCCTGTGAGGGTGTGTACTTTGGAGACGGTGAGCGGACTCATGCGCGAAAACCCGGATTTTTTGCAACTTGTATCGCAAAGGTACCACAATGCCCCGGTTAAAAATCACGCGTCTGGACAAACAAAGCAGTTGGGGGCTGTGGTACATCAGCGAAAGCGAACAAGAACTAAGCTTTGAAGCGATGGAGTCGTGCCCGGAAGACCTCATCAATCCCCAAAAAAAACTGGAGTGGCTGGCCGGGCGTGCGCTGGTGCGTGCGCTGGTGGAAAACAGCGGGCTGACCTATGCGGGCATGAGCAAAGATATCTACGGCAAACCTGCCTTGAAGGCGTTGCCCCACCACATATCGCTTTCACATTCGTTTCCTTACGTGGCCGCCCAAATGGACCGGCACCAAGACGTAGGCATTGACCTGGAGCAACCCAAACCCAAGTTGTTAACCATCGCCCACCGGGTGCTGTCGCCAGCCGAACAACAACATGCCGGTGAAGACGTGGTGAAACACTGTATTTATTGGTGTGCCAAGGAAGCGCTGTATAAAATTCATGGTAAGCGCGGGCTGCATTTCGCCACTCAGTTATTAGTTGACCCTTTTACCTTGTCGCTGGCCGGCACGTTGCAAGGCCGAATTGTATCAGAGCACGAAACCCTTGCCCACCTGGGGTACTTGGTGCAACCCGACTATGTTTTGGTTTTTACCCAACCCGCTACGGAATGAAACCCATGCTTGTCTTTGTCATGCTGCTGGCCGCAATGTCGGCCCGGTCGCAAACCGGTGTTTCGAGTTTTAGCTTAGCCAACGTGGCCGATGGAAAAACGGTATCGTTGGATGGCTACCCCGAGTGCATTGCGCTGGCGGTGGTGTTCACCAGCAACGAGTGCGCATTTGATCAATATTATACTGACCGCTTGCGCGAATTGATTACCGCCTACCAAGGCAAAGTTCAGTTTTTGTTGGTCAACCCCTACCGCGAGCCAGCCGAAGCAGCCGACAAGATGCTGGCACGATACCGACAGTGGAATTTGCCCGTGCCTTACCTGGCCGACAAAGAGCAAGTGGCGATGGAATGTTTGGGGGCGCGCAAAAGTCCCGAAGTATTTTTGATCCACAACGATGCGCGAAAGCTTACATTGGTCTATCGCGGTGCCATTGACGACAGCCCGCAAGCTGCCCAAGCCGTACGCAACGCCTATCTAAAAGAGGCCATCGAAAAGGTGTTGCAAGGGGAAAAAGGCTCGCTTCCCACCCAGCGGCCCATTGGCTGTACAATTCGCGAAAAGTAGAAAGCTAGTCGTCAATACTTTTTTTGGCATATGACTCCGTTCACGTAGTCACCGATCGGGTTTACGTTCGCCTCGCTCCCGGCAAAACCCGTGATATCGCTGCGTTGGATAAGTTCATTGTACCGCGATAGCAAGTCAGCCGACAACGGTACGTAACTCCAATGCCACTTTTCCTCTTCATAGCCGCTGCGGCCCGTGGCTTTGTCCGTGTACGGCTGACAAAAACCATAGGTGGCCGCGTGTGTCTGAAGCCACCGGTACACACGCAAGCCTTCGCCCGACTCAAAATACTCGTTCTCCAAGGCATTCAAGTCAAAATCGGTGCCCCAATGATGGCGCGAAGTGCCCGGCATAGATGAAAACCGAAGGATTCGTTTGGCACGCTCCGCGGGATCTTTCACTGTACGCAAATCGACTCCCTCCACCCGTACTTTTCCGTTCCATTTATTTTCCCAAATGGCTTTCTGCCGATCAAAGTTGCGCGTGGCCGAGATGATGGTGAGTTTCACCCCCTCCTTGGCAGCCGCCTGCGCCATCCTGACAAACGCCTCATACGCCTCTTTGCGCAAACACCCATTCACAGCACTTCCTGATGCCCAGCGCTCTTCAATGACAACAAACTCAGCATGCTTCATCGGATCAAACTTCCCGAGCAAATACTCCTTCTCCGTTTGTGCAGGAAGTGTATAGCCCACGCACACGATCACACACAAAAGGGCTGCGCATCTACACACGCTCGGCCGTTTGGTTCATCACTTTCTGCTGCACTTGTATCGACTCGTTGTGCACGAGCTTGAGCATGTCGCTGACAAACTCATCCGTGAGCCCCATGGCGCGGCCCTGGGCCAACCGTGTGTGAATGATTTCTTCCCACCGGTTTACCTGAAGGATGGTGACACCGTTCTCTTTTTTATAGGTGCCGATCTGCTCTGATATCTTCATCCGGGCCGCCAATTTGTTCATCAGCTCATCGTCAATTTGGTCAATCTGCTCGCGCAAGATCGACAGCGTGTCTTTGAATGTCTTGTCGTTTACCGATGCCTTGCGCACGATCAATCCGTCCAGCAGCCTGCCCAGGTTGGCGGGCGTTACCTGCTGCTTGGCATCGCTCAGTGCCACGTCCGGGTTGATATGGCTCTCGATCATCAGCCCACTCATATCCAGATCGAGTCCTTTTTGTGCCACAAAGCTCAACAGTTCGCGGTTGCCGCAGATATGGCTGGGGTCGCAGATTATTTCGAGTTCAGGCAGTCGCGTTTTCATTTCGATGGCCAATTCCCACATGGGCGCATTGCGGAAGGGACCCTTCTCAAACGAAGAGAACCCGCGGTGAATAGCCGCCATGGTTTTGATGCCGGCCCGGTGCAGTCGCTCCAACGCACCCATCCACAGTTCCAGATCGGGGTTTACCGGGTTTTTCACCATCACGGGAATATCTACGCCTTTGAGTGCATCGGCCACTTCTTGCACCGAAAACGGATTGACCGTGGTGCGCGCACCGATCCAAAGTATGTCCACCCCCGCTTTTAGTGAGGCTTCCACGTGGGCTGCTGTGGCTACTTCCGTGGTCACTGGCAACCCCGTTTCCTGTTTGGCTTTGATGAGCCAATCCAACCCGGGCAACCCGGCCCCCTCGTACTGGCCGGGGCGCGTGCGCGGCTTCCAAATACCTGCGCGCAATACGTGCACCTTGTTCAGTGCGCGTATTTGCTTACACGTAGTTACCGTTTGGGCTTCGTTTTCGGCACTGCACGGCCCGCTGATGAGAATGGGGCGGTCTACTTTTAGCCAGGCAGACAACGGTTGAATGTGAAACTCTTTTTTCATAGCAAAGCAAGTTAAAACGTTTATCGATTTTTTGTTTGGGTTTGTTGCGTTTTTAGTTCAATGCCCTCCAGCACGCGCCTGATCTGGTTGCTCTCTTTCATGATCGCCAACATGGCCTGCGTGTCGCGCTTCATCAAGTGATATTGAAAGCGCTGCAGGTGCATGATGTATTCCAGCAAGGCTTGGCTGAGGTGCTCGGCATTCTGTTCAAAAATGGGGGCCCACATTTCCGGTGAGCTTTTCGCCAGGCGCACGGTGGACGAGAATCCGCTGCCCGCCAGGTTAAAAATATTTTTCTCATCACGCTCGATGTCCAATACCGTTTGCCCCAGTAAAAACGAGCTCACATGCGAGAGGTGCGATACGTACGCTACATGTTTGTCGTGCTCTTCCGGCTCCATGTATACGGTCGTCATGCCCAGTCCGTCAAAAATTTGCCGGGCCGTTTCCAAGGCGTGTGCCGCGGATTTGTGACGCTCGCAAATGATGTTTGTCTTGTTTTGGAAAAGGCCGTAAAGCGCAGCGGTGGGACCGGAGTTTTCCGTGCCCGCAATCGGGTGAGCGGCCACAAACAGACTTCGGTTGGCATGACCCGCCACCGCACGGCAGACGCCCGCCTTGGTGGAGCCCGCATCGATCACCGTAGTCTGTGCCGACACCGCATCCAACACCCGGGGCAGCAGCGCTGTCATGGCATTGACCGGGATGGCCAATATAACCACCTCCGCGTGGGCCACCTCTTGTTCTGTGCCGATGGAATCAATGATGCCGAGCGAAAGCGCTTGTTGCAAGTGTCCTTCGTTGCGGTCGATGCCGATGACTTTCGTCAACACACCCGCTTTGCGCAAGTCCAGCGCCATGCTGCCGCCAATCAGTCCCGTGCCGATGATCACGCCTTTCATGCTGGCACCGTATCTAAGGTTGTTGTCGCCAGCCATCGTTCAACACGCTGGCGCGCCTCGTCAAAAACCGGTTCATCCGCGCAAAGCGAAATGCGTACATAGTCTTTTCCCTCATCACCAAAAATAAATCCAGGCGTAATGAACACGCGTGCCCCGTAGAGGATTTCGTCAATCCACTTCTCCACGTTGGCAACGTGGCGGGGGGCACGCGCCCATACAAACAAACCCGATTGGCCCTCGCCCACTTCGCAGCCCAACGTCTTCAAAATGGCCACAGCCTTTTTTTTACGCTGGCGGTAGATCGAGTTTTGACGCGCAAACCACGCGTCATCGCTTTTCAACGCCTCGGCCGCGGCTTGCTGCAAGCCCAAAAACATGCCGGAGTCCATATTGCTTTTTACCCGCAGCACTGCATCGATCAGCTCGCGTTGGCCGGCCACCCAACCCACTCGCCAGCCCGCCATGTTGTGCGACTTGCTGAGGGAGTTCAGTTCCAAGGCCACCTCGTGCGCACCCGCTATCGAAAGCAAGCTGATGGGGGTTTCGTTCAAGATCAGGCTGTAAGGATTGTCGTTGACGAGTAAGAAATTTCGCTCGCGGGCCAACGCCACCAACGCTGTTAGTTTTTCACGTGAGGCCACCGTGCCAGTGGGCATATGCGGATAGTTGACCCACATGATTTTTACCCGCGACAAGTCCTGACTGCGAAGATCATCCAGATTTAACTGCCACTTGTTTTTTTCCGATAAAGCATAGTAGCGGATTTTGCCTCCGCATAATTGAGTCACCGAAGAGTATGTGGGGTAGCCCGGGTTGGGCACCAGCACCTCTTCACCTTCGTTTAAAAACGCCAAGGAAATATGCATGATGCCTTCTTTCGAACCCATCAAGGGGAGCACATCAGCTTCGGCATTGAGCGAAACACCGTACACGCGCTGATAAAACGAAACAATGGCTTGCCGTAAGGCGGGCACGCCTTTGTAACTTTGATACCCGTGGCTGGTAGGTTGGGCCGCGGTTTCGCACAGGGCTTCAATGGTGGCTGGCGCGGGTGCCAGGTCGGGGCTGCCAATACCCAGGTTGATGATCTTGGAGTCGGGGCGGTCGATCGACCGTACCTCGGCCAGCTTCTTGCTAAAGTAGTATTCTTCTACGTTTTGTATGCGATGTGCCGTTTGTATCATGATCAAAACTTCAGGGTTGCTTTTTTATATTCTCCCAATATGGTCAGGTTGCGCACTTGGCGAAGCAGGATGCGCAATGCCTGATCATAGTGCTTGCGCGATTTCCACTCCACGTCTACATGGATGGAGTACTCGCTGGGTTTGCCGATGACGGGGATGGATTGGATTTTGGATAGGTTGATCCGGTTCACTTTGAAGGTCTGCAACGCATCGGCCAGGCTGCCCACTTCGTTGGCTACTTCAAAACACAGCGAAGCTTTGTTGGCCTCGTGTATGGTTTCGTGTACTTTGGTCAACACCAAAAAGCGGGTGAAATTCTTTTTGTGCGTCTCGATGCGTTTCTCCAGTATTTTCAGCCCGTATTTTTTGGCCGCATACTCATTGGCAATGGCGGCCGTGTGGGTCAGTTTCAACTCTTTCACGCGTTTGGCCGACAAGGCCGTGTCATCGCTTTCGCGGATTTCGATGCCCGGCAGGCGTTGGATAAAATCGCTGCACTGGCGGATGGCCATCGGGTGCGATTCAATGGTCTTGATCTGCCGGAGCGAAGTGCCGGGCAGCGCCAGCAAGTGCATGTGAATGGGCAAGTACAGTTCGCCCACAATGGTAAAATGATATTGCTGCAACAGGAAATAATTCGGCAAGATGCTGCCCGCAATCGAGTTCTCGATGGCCATGATGGCGTAGTGGGCCTGGCCGTTTTGGAGTGTCTCGCACAATTCATGAAAGGACAGGCACTCACGTGTGTGCGGCTTCTTTTTGAAGTAGGTATGAGCCGCCACTTCATGGAAGCTGGTGGCAATACCTTGAATGGCGACCGTCACGTTGCCGTTCGGTAGGGAGGGCGAGGCCGCAGGGGAGGTCCGTTTCATAAATAAAAAAAGTCCCGGTGTTTCCGGGACTTTATCTTGAGTTGGTTGTTTCTGTTTGTTTCAGCCACGTACTTCCTCATCAAAGTCCCGCTCGGGTTTGATAAAAAAAGAAGTAAAAATAAAATCGCTTGTGGCTCATGGCTTTCTAATACGGCTGTAAGAAAGGAGGAAAAATCCACCTGTGCAACTTTGTTCAAAGAAAATACACGCGGCTGCCTAACCGGTGTTCGTGAGTTGCCCGTCCCGTTACACCCTGAAATCCGTATCTTTACCTCGCACTGGAAACGTTAACCCCATACGTCAAAACACGATAAACCCATGAAATACCTTTTGTCCTTTTTTGTTGTCTCTGCTTTGATCCTCGGCTGCTCCAAACCAGCCGAGCACGACCATCACCACCCCGATATGGCCGAGGGTGATGACCCCAATTCGGTGTTGTACAACCAAGTGTTGGACGTGCACGATGAGGTGATGCCGCAGATGGATGAAATTGAACGGCTCAAACGGGAATTGAAAGAACAGATCGCCAACACGCCTGATATGGTAGTGGAAAAAAAGCAAAAGCTGGAACAGGTCATCTCCAACCTGGACTCGGCCGGCACGGCCATGATGGATTGGATGCACGAGTTGGTACCCCTGGACGAACTGCCCGACAGCGTGGATACCGAGGAAGCACGGGCCTATTATGAAAGCGAAATGGAGCGCATCAAAAAAGTAAAGGAACAGATGCTGGAGGCCATTGCCAAGGCAAAAACGGAAAAGGGAAGTTAACTTAGGCGTTTTTTCGCTGGCGCGACATGCGTTTGGCCAACTGGTGGTGGGGCAGTACCACGCTGCCATTGGCCGCTTTTTTCTTTTTGCTTTGTTCCAGCCGTATGTTGTAGCGGATCACCTGCCAGTACTCGGCCCCATAGCCCACGAAAATCTCCGAACCGGCCGGAATGTCTTTGACCGCATCGATGTAGCACCGCTTTTTTTCTACCACATACTCAGCATTGTTGCGGATGCCGTCCACGCGGGCAAGACCGCGCGCATCGTTGGCATAGCGAGCCAACGCTTTTTTGTAGTTCCAGGCATCAATCACGTGTTTACCATTCACGTAGAAGACATACCCGTTGCGCTCTTCGGTCATTTTCTCCACTTCTTTCCACGTCAGAATCTCGCCTTTGTACTCCACGATACGCGTGCCTTTGGGTATATCTCTTTTGGTAAACAATCCCTTGCCGGCCCCCGGCAATGTGGAGCGTTTGATCACCAAGTGTTTTTCCAAGAATGCCATGTCCTTCAAAAAGGGCGCAAGATGCAAAAATTAATGGCTCGGCCGGAGGCCTCCGTCAAATGGCGGCCAGGGATTTCACCAGCAACCGGATGCTGACCAAAATCACCACCACGCCCACCAGCAACATCATCCGCTTGATGGGCAACTTTCGGGTGATCGTGGCCGCCAGCGGGGCCGCCACGATGCCTCCCAGAATAAGGCCCGCAATGATTTGGATGTGACTGATGCCAATGGTGGCAAAAAACGTGAGCGAGCTGGCCAATGACACAAAAAACTCGGCCAGGTTTACCGAACCGATGGTATAGCGCGGGTGCCGGCCACGGGCGATCAGCGTGGTGCTTACGATGGGACCCCAGCCTCCCCCGCCTATCGAATCCATAAAGCCGCCAAAGGCTGCCAGGGCGGGCACGTTCTTGGTCTTGCGCGTTTTCTTGATCTGCATCAGCACCGCCTTTTTGATGATGGCCAACCCCAGCAACAACGTGTACACCGCCACCACCGGGCGGATGATGTAGTTGTATTCTTCGAGGGAGAAAAGGATGTATGCGCCCACCACAGCCCCCAGCATTCCCGGTATCAACAGGCTCCTAAACAGTTTTTTGTTTACATTTTGGAAGCGCAGGTGCGTGAGGCCCGACACGCCACTGGTGAAAATCTCGGCTGTGTGTACACTGGCACTGGAGGCGGCCGGAGAAATACCAAACGAAAGCAAAAAAGTAGAGGCGCTTACGCCATAGGCCATGCCCAGCGATCCATCGATCATCTGCGCGATGAATCCCCCTAGGACAAACAAGAAAAACTCCGGTCCTACCAGCGAACGCCAATCGTAGGCACGCAACGTTTCGCCTCCGTACACGGCCAGCACCACCAGCGCAAACAAAGACAGCACGCCCAATAATATCCAAATGTGGCGGGGGCGGCTGCGGGCCGGGGCGGCCTCGGGCTTTTCCTCATAGATGAGTTTCTCGGCTACGTCATCTGCTTCGGTAGGCATCAGTCAGTGGTTCTAAAATCCAAATTGTGCATCACAAAAAGCCGGATGGCGTCTATGTGGAGGTAACGATTTCCTTGCGGCAGTTGCTGGAAAACGTACAAGTAGCCGAGGTGGGCATTGGTATGCTTGCCAAACTGGTATCCCAGCCCCACAAACAACCGGTTCTGATCAAAGTAGTTATTGACGATCTCCCGACCGGCATTCACGTGCAACTCGTTGTTGAGCAAAACAAAGGGAACGCCTTTGTCAATCGTTTTGCCTTTGAGCGGGATGGTGAGCGCAAGGTTATATCGAAAACGCCAATTGAAACTGTATGAATTGGCCAATGTACCGTTGGCTACATCCCGCCTAAAGCGTTCTTCCAGCCGGATCCATTGCATTAGGTTGTACCAACTCTTTTTTTCAAGCCATTGGATCTGTTGCCATGGACGATGCTCCGGAATGGTAATTTCCGAGGTGGCTTGCGCGCGGTTGATGTAGGCATAACCCACAGTAATGCGTGTTTGATCCGTGACATAGTAGGTATAGCCCAGCCGCGCAATGCTGAGCGCGCGCTGATCAACAAAATTCTCCGTCAGGCGAAGGTGCACATCCGCCCACAGCCCCGACCGTTGGGTGAACCGCGTCTGATTAAAATAGGCCAGCCATGTTTGTTCTTCAAAGATCGTCTGCTTTGTTTGCGCAAATCCACTGACGGCCAACCCAAGGCAGACGAAACAAAAATAGTAGGTACGGCTCATCAGTACGTGTAGCGCAAAGTTAGTCCAAAAGTACGAGGGTCACCCAGCACCGCGGCATAGTGGCCTGCATTTCCCGCTGCGGGCAGCAGTTGCTCAAAGTAATCCGTGTCAAACAGGTTTCGGCCCCACACGAAGGCGGTCAGTCCGTTCACGCAGCGAAAACCCAGACGCGCGTTCATAAGGGCATAACCATCCACTACCAAAAACCGGGACGGAGTAGCACTGGATGAAAACGAAGAGCGGAAAAATCCGTCCATGGCCACAAAGACTTTTGCGTCCTGCCCCAGGATCGTCACCCCATTCGACATCCATTCGCCACCCCCCGATCCTGCCCAGCGCGAGATGCCCGGCAGTGTCTCTCCGGAAATGTCCTTGAACGCGTTGGGGGCACCCGTTTCTTCCAACGGCACCGGGGCATTGACAAACGATACATATTCGCCCACGGTATATGCGATGGCCGCATAGACTGACACATTTTTCGAAAAACGTAAGTTCCCATCCAACTCGGCCCCATAGACCCTAACCTTTTCGGCATTGGCCAAATAGCCACGATTTACACCCACTTCGGCTGTTTGCACTTGCGTTTGATAGTCGTCAATGGTGGTGTGATGGAATACCGCATTGACGGTGGCACGGGCACTGGGCGATGTTTTGAGGCCAACCTCCACGTGGTTGACATATTCCGGCTTGATGCGCGCCAGATCGGTCAATATCTCTCCGCTGGCCGTGGGCAGGCCGCCCAGGTTCACGCCCACGGGCTTAAAGCTATTCGAATAGGATATAAAGCTGTTTATTTTCTTGGTAGGCCGATACGACACCGTAATCTGTCCGGATACGTTGGACTCATCCACGCTGGCCACAAATTGCTGATCGGTATACACGGACCGCTTTAACGCAATAAGCTGTGGATCGTCCGTTGCCAGCCCTCCATAGGTAACGCGGTTAAAATCGACCTGCTTTTCATCGTAATTGTATCGCAGCCCGGCCAGCACATGTACCTTTTTTGTAACGGCCCAGTCCACCTGACCAAACACGGCCGCGCCCAGCGAGTTCAGCGTGGAAAAGGTGCGTATGCCGTAGCCATCCAACAGGCCGGGTGTACGCCACAGATCGCTGGTGGAATTTTGCGAAAAACGCCATTGCGCAGAGCCGGACTCTTCGGTGTGATAGGGGCTGGTTCGCAAATCCTGCCAAATGGCAAACACTCCGGTAACAATGCTCACCCGTGATGACAACTCTCCCGCATACCGCACCTCCTGCGTCCATTGGTGGTGGCGCGAGGGAGCTTGGGATAGCGTGAGTACGGGCAGGCCTGTAAAATCACGGTCGTTGGAGGGGTCCCATAGCCAGTAACGCCATGCCGTGGTGGAAGTGAGCGTACCGCGGCCCAGGTTCCAATCTGCGTTCAAGGATACACCTCCCAAATCATTTCCCGAGCGCCACGCGGTGTTGTGATCCACTTTCCGATCGAAGGGATCGCCAGCGGGCAATGTATAGTTGAGGTCGGCAATGATTTGCTCAAACTGGCGGAAGGGTGCCCGTTGTGTCGGGGCTACCCCGGCAATCACCTGTGCGTATCCATTGGGCCGCTGGCGCGAAGCATCCGCGGCCAACGTAATTCTAAGCTGATCCGTAGGCACGTACAACAGTTGCAGACGGCCACCCAGGTTGTTCAAGTCGTTGATCATTTGCCCGGTGGATACATTTTCGATGACGCCATCTCGCTGGGTGCCCGAAAAGGAAAAACGGGCGGCCAGTTTTTTCGTGACGGCCCCCGTCACGGACGTACGGGCCTGGATGAATCCGTAGTTGCCATAGCTCACCTCCAACGTGGCTCCGTGGGTAAAACTGGGCGCGCGTGTGGTGATGTTAAACGCTCCGGAGGTGGTGTTTTTTCCAAACAAGGTTCCCTGCGGGCCGCGCAGGATTTCGATCTGCTCAATGTCGACAAAATCCAAGGCTGTAGCCGCGGGGCGGGCATAATAAACACCATCCACGTAAAAGCCCACGCCCGGGTCAATGCCATCGTTTGTCAACCCAAACGTAGATCCCAGCCCGCGAATATTTAACGTTGTATTACGCGGGTTGGACGAATACAATTGCACTGTGGGCACCAATTCTTTCACGCGATTGACGTTAAAGGCTCCGGCATCTTCGGCAAAGTCACCCCGGACTATTGACATAGGTATCGGCACCTGTTGGGCGGTTTCGTTCCGCCTGCGGGCAGTTACCACCACTTCTTCCAGTTCGTTGTCGTTTACCAATTGTACCTGCCACAGCTTGCCGTTGAGTTCGAGTATCTGAAAATCCTGGGGTTTGAAGCCCACGTAGCTCACGCGAATGTAAAATGGGGGCTTTTCGTTTACGCGCAAGTCAAAGCGTCCGTTGCTGTCCGTCAGGGTATAGCTGTTGGATCCTTTCACCACCACGGTGGCTCCTTCCACGGCTTCTTCGTTGCTGTCTTTCACCACCCCGCTGACTACGTTTTGTGCCCAGGCGCTGGTTGCTATCCCTAGTAACATGCCAATCAAAATCACACCTTTCGTATAATATCCCATTTGTCTATAGATTTAGTAGAGTAATGCAAATGTACATGTTTTTGCATAGGTTGTGTGGTGGGCGATAAATTTTGCCAAAAAACACAAAGCACCCCGAAGGGTGCTCTCTGTGAAAACAAAATGGGTTAGAGGCGTACTACACCTTGATCTCTACATCCACGCCACTGGGAAGTTCCAGCTTCATCAGCGCGTCCACCGTTTTGGCACTGTTGGAGTAAATATCCACCAGGCGCTTGTAGGTGCACAACTGAAATTGCTCGCGCGATTTCTTGTTCACGTGGGGCGAACGCAACACCGTAAACTTCTCTTTTTCGGTAGGCAACGGAATGGGACCGCTCACCACCGCACCGGTAGCTTTTACCGCGCGCACGATTTTCTCAGAGGACTTATCCACCAGGTTATGGTCGTAAGACTTGAGTTTGATTCTGATTTTCTGGTTCATGATCTAAACGTCTTTTAGATATTATCTTGCGGCTACCGCGCCTTTTACTTCCTCGATTACTTTGTCGGCCAAGTTTTTGGGTACCGGAGCGTAGTGCGAGAACGTGAGCGTAGCCGAAGCACGCCCGGAGGTTATCGTACGCAAATCCGTAATGTAACCAAACAACTCTTTCAACGGCACATCGGCTTTGATTACCTGTGCGCCACCGCGTGTGTCCATGCCTTTCATCACCCCGCGTCTGCGGTTCAAATCGCCTGTTACCGAACCGGTGTATTCATCGGGCGAAATCACCTCCACGCCCATGATAGGCTCCAACAAGATGGGCGAACACTTGGCGGCCGCCTCTTTGAAACCAATGCGCGCTGCCAATTCGAACGATAACGAATCCGAATCCACATCGTGGTAGGAGCCGTGGAACAACCGCACTTTCATGGAGTCAATCGGATAGCCCGCCAACGGACCATTTGACATGCTCTGCTCGAAGCCTTTTTGCACGGCCGGAATGAATTCGCGGGGGATAACACCACCTACGATGTCGTTCACAAACTCCAAGCCTGGCTTGTCTTCAGGGCCCAACTCGCGAGGGCTCAACTCGAATACGATATCCGCAAACTTACCACGACCACCGGTTTGCTTCTTGTACACTTCTTTGTGCTCAATCGACTTGGTCAACGCTTCTTTGTAGGCTACCTGCGGTGCACCTTGGTTGATCTCCACCTTGAACTCACGCTTCAGGCGGTCGATGATGATTTCCAAGTGCAATTCGCCCATCCCGCGCAAAATCACCTGACCCGTTTCCTGGTCGGTGTTTACGCGCAGCGTAGGATCTTCTTCCACCAATTTGGAAATGGCCATGCCCAGCTTGTCGGCATCGGCCTGCTTTTTGGGCTCGATGGCGTAACCGATCACCGGCTCGGGGAAGATCATCGACTCCAACACCACGGGGCGTTTTTCATCGCACAGCGTATCACCTGTCTTGATGTCTTTGAAACCTACAATGGCACCGATATCACCAGCTGGCAAACGTTCAATCTGATTTTGTTTGTTCGCATGCATTTGGAACACACGCGAAATGCGTTCTTTCTGGCCCGAGCGGGTATTTTTGATATACGAACCTGATTCGAGAACACCTGAGTAAGCGCGCACAAAACACAGGCGGCCTACGAAAGGATCAGTGGCGATTTTGAATGCCAACCCCACAAACGGCTCTTTTTCATCCGGACGGATTTCGACCGGGGCATCGGTATCGGGGTTGGTGCCCACAATCACGTCTTTGTCTAAGGGTGAAGGAAGCAATTCCATCACATAGTCCAACATGGTTTGCACGCCCTTGTTCTTAAACGAAGAACCGCACACCATTGGCACGATCTTCATATCAATAACGGCTTTGCGAAGGGCCGTTAAAATTTCCTGTTCGGTGATCGAGTTGGGGTCTTCGAAAAACTTCTCGATCAGGGTCTCATCATACTCGGCCACGGCCTCCAGCAATTTCTCGCGGTATTCGTAGGCCTCCTCTTTCATATCTTCCGGAATGGGCACCACTTCATAGGTCATCCCCTTGTCGTGCTCGTTCCAGATAATGCCGCGGTTGTTGATCAGATCCACCACGCCTTTGAAGTTATCTTCGGCACCAATGGGCAACTGCAACGCCACAGCCTTGCTTCCTAACTTCTCTTTTACCTGCTTGCAAACGCCCAAAAAATCGGCCCCGCTGCGGTCCATTTTGTTCACGAACCCAATGCGTGCCACTTTGTAGTTGTCGGCCAGGCGCCAGTTTGTTTCGGATTGCGGTTCTACGCCATCCACCGAGCTAAACAAAAACACCAGACCATCCAACACGCGCAGCGATCGGTTCACCTCCACGGTAAAGTCTACGTGGCCGGGCGTATCGATGATGTTTACGTGATATTCTTTGCTGCGATATTTCCAATGTACAGTAGTGGCTGCCGAAGTAATCGTGATACCACGCTCCTGCTCTTGCGCCATCCAGTCCATGGTGGCGGCTCCTTCGTGCACTTCGCCAATCTTGTGGTTTACCCCGGCATAATACAGAATGCGCTCGGTGGTGGTTGTTTTGCCGGCATCAATGTGTGCCGCGATGCCAATGTTTCGTGTATATGTTAAATCCCGTCCCATTACCTAGTGTACGATTTAGAAGTTGATGATTGCGTTGCGAATAGTTGGGATTTACCATTAGAATCGGAAATGCGAAAACGCCTTGTTGGCTTCGGCCATGCGGTGGGTGTCATCTTTTTTCTTGATGGCCGCCCCTTCGCCTTTGCTGGCGGCAAGAATCTCGGCTGCCAGCTTGTCCATCATGGTCTTTTCGCCTCGCTGGCGCGCGAAATCGATCAACCACTTGATAGACAAATTGATTTTACGCTCCGGACGTATTTCGACCGGGACTTGAAATGTGGCGCCTCCTACCCTGCGGCTTTTTACTTCCACGGCCGGCATCAGGTTGCTGAGGGCGCGCTTCCATACTTCCAAGCCGGGTTCGCCCGCATTCTTCTTTTCCACAATTTCTATGGCATCGTAAAAGATATTGTAGGCGATGCTCTTTTTGCCACGCTCCATCAGATAGTTGACAAACTTGGTCACCATCGGATCGTTGAATTTCGGATCGGGGAGAAGATATCTCTTCTTGGGTTTTGTCTTTCTCATGCTACTTCAATGACTTATTTCTTTCCTTTTGCCGCGGGTGCACCTTTTCCGGCCGGGGCCGCTGCGCCCGGCTTAGGACGCTTCGCTCCGTACTTCGAGCGGCCTTGCTTGCGACCGTTCACTCCGGCTGTATCGAGCGCACCACGGATAATGTGGTAGCGCACACCGGGAAGGTCTTTCACCCTGCCACCCCGCACCAGCACGATGGAGTGCTCTTGTAGGTTGTGGCCCTCGCCCATGATGTAGGCGTTGACTTCTTTGCCGCTCACCAGGCGAACGCGTGCCACTTTACGCATGGCCGAGTTCGGTTTTTTGGGAGTGGTGGTGTACACGCGGGTGCACACGCCACGCTTTTGCGGGTTGGAATCCAGGGCGGGCGACTTCGATTTGAAGTTCAATTTTGTCCGGCCTTTCCGTACAAGTTGCTGAATGGTAGGCATTTATGTTTAGCTTTTTATACCTTTCAAAAATTAGGACTGCAAAGGTATCAGAAGATTGGCAGGAAGCAATACCGGGCGGCAAAGATTTTAGCCGTCCGCGGGGGTCAGCGGGCCAGAAAAGCTGCTAAATCAATGCCCAATATGGTGGAAAGGGAACCGGGAGATGGTTGTTCGTGATGCTCCTCAAAACGCTGCCAAATGCGCTTTTTGTAGTCATAGACAAACCCTTCGGCCACCTCGTAGTCCATCATTAATCGCCTAACTTTCTCCGCGTCCCTCTTGGCCCCCGCGCTGTGCGTCACCTCAATGATAACCATCGTTTTCTCTCGGTCATGGTCGTACGGCAGAATATCGGGTGCTGGGCTCGTCTGACTTTCGTCAATCATGGTGTCCGGGTAGGGGAACAACTTCGTATTGTCTCTCAAATACAAATCGGCCAGGCCATGGATCAGTCGTGTAATAACCGCCTGGTGTTCCTTGGGAGAGTTAATACCCATGATAACGAGATTGTCCTGCATGCCTTTCTACAATAAACGATCAAGAAGGTGAAAGTAGCGATTTCTCAAAAATGAATCAATTCGTTGCTTTTCTACCGAAGCGTGAACACCGCCTTTTTCACTTCTTGCGAATGGCCCCCTATCTGCACTTCAAATTGCCCCGGCTCGACCACCCACTGTAGGTCAGCATTGTAAAACGAAAGGTCACGTGCCGAAAGGGTAAACGTCACCTTCTGCCGCTCACCGGCCTTCAAAAATATCTTTTGAAAACCTTTTAGCTCTTTAACCGGGCGTGTAACGGACGCCACCACATCGCGGATATATAATTGCACTACTTCGGCTCCGTCATACGTTCCGGTGTTGGCCACCTCGATCGTAGCGGTGATTGAGTCGGACGCGATCATCTCCGCGGCACTCAACTGTACGTCCCCATACGCAAAGGTTGTATAACTCAATCCATAACCAAACGGATACAGCGGCTCGTTGGGCACATCTAAGTAGTTGGATTGGAACTTGGTAAACCACGGACCGGTAAGCGGGCGACCGGTGTTTTTGTGCGCATAGTAAATCGGCACCTGGCCTGCGTGCTGCGGAAAAGTGGTGGTGAGTTTGCCCGAGGGGTTTACCTTTCCAAACAGCACGTCCGCGATGGCATCGCCCGCCTCGCTGCCGCCAAACCATACGTTTAAGATGGCCGGCACCTTTTTACTTTCCGAGGTGAGCACGAGCGGCCGGCCGGTGAAGAGCACCAGCACCACCGGCTTGCCGGTTTTGAGCAACGTATTCAGCAACTCTTTTTGGGTTTGCGGTATCTCGATGTTGACGCGACTGGATGCCTCCCCCGTCATCTCGGCCGATTCGCCCAGGGCGGCCACGATTACATCGGCACCGCGCGCTACGCGAAGGGCCTCCTCGCGAAGGGCTTCCTCCGAGCGGCTGTCGCGGTTAAGTGTTTTGCCAAACAGGGTGGCGTTCGCTTCCAGCACGGCATCGGCATCCAGGTTCGACCCCTTGGCGTATACAACTTTCGCGCTCGCGCCCACCGCCTTTTGTAACCCTTGCAGCAACGACACCGACTCGGCATGGCGCGCAGCCACGCTCCAGGTACCGGGCATGTTTACCGAAGAATGGGCCAGCGGCCCCACCAACGCAATGGTGCCTTGCTTTTTTAGTGGCAGCACATGGCCTTCGTTGCGGAGCAACACAAAACTCTGCGCGGCAATTTCACGGGCGATGGCCCGGTTGGCCGTGCTGAAGACTTCTTTTTTGGCCCGTTCTTCATCGCAATAGCGATACGGGTCGTCAAACAACCCGAGCTTGTACTTGGCCTCCAGAATCCTGCGGCACGCTTGCGTGATTTGTTGCTCTGTCACCTTACCCTCTTTTACCGATTGTGCCAGCGTATTCAGCAATCCTTCACTCACCATGTCCATGTCAAGCCCTGCATTCATGGCGCGGGCTGATACTTCGTTGATGTCGCCAATGCCGTGGGCGATCATTTCGCTCACACCGGTGTAGTCAGACACCACAAATCCTTGAAAGCCCCATTGCTTCCGCAGCACATCTGTGAGCAACCATTGGTTGGCCGTGGCGGGAATGCCGTCAATCTCATTGAACGAGGCCATCATGCTGGCGCTGCCTGCCTCTACGGCTGCCTTATACGGAGGGAAATACTCATTGTACATCCGATGCCGGCTCATATCCACCGTGTTGTAATCGCGGCCTGCTTCGGAGGCTCCATAGAGTGCATAATGCTTGGTACATGACATGATGGTGTTGGGCAAACTCAAGTCGGTGCCTTGATAGCCGCGTACCATCGCGCGGGCAATTTCACCTCCCAGATACGGGTCTTCGCCACTGCCTTCGGAGATGCGGCCCCAGCGTGGATCGCGCGATACGTCTACCATGGGCGAGAACGTCCAGTTGATGCCATCGGCACTGGCCTCCTCGGCCGCCACGCGCGCACTTCTCTCAATTGCCTGCATATCCCACGTGCAACTAAGCCCCAGCGGTATGGGAAAGACCGATTCGTATCCGTGAATAACATCCATGCCAAACAGCAATGGAATTTTCAACCGGCTTTTTTCTACCGCCAACTGTTGCATTTCTTTGATGGCAGCTACCGATTTGATGTTGAACAACCCTCCTACTTTGCCCTGCTCGATTTTCCTGGCGATGTCCGAGCTTTGCGCCTGCCCGGTGGTAAACTGCCCGGCCGAGGGCAGGTTAAGCTGACCGATTTTTTCCTCCAGCGTCATAACGGCCAGTAATGAATCGATCTTTTGATCCATACGACTAGTGGGATGTGATGGGCCACAAGCGGCCAGCAGCCAGCAAGCCACAAATGAGGGTACGATGTAACGCATATGATTAGTAGCTAAATCCAAGTTTGGTCAATCCTTGTTGTACTTCGGGGCACGACATAAACAGCTTCCAGAGCAGTCCGCTGCGGTGGTTCTCCATCATCACCACCGCGGGGCCCTGATCGATGGCAAGATACCATGGCTTATGCCATTGGAAATGTTCGCTGTAGCCATCATAGAAACCATATTTGTCGAAAATCTTGGTTTCGAGGCTGTCATATAAATAGCGCATGGCGGCTTTGCTTTCGCTGGGGGTGTATGGAAATGATGACAACGCAGCGGTGGGACTGATGACGCCCTTATCTTCGTTGGGGCTGTGCGCGGCATAAAACTTCACCGAGTATCCGGCCGTGAGGCCCCAACTGTTGGGCCCGTAGCCCTTGTATTTCAGGGGATTCTCCACGCAGTAGCGATAGTTAATCAAGGAATGATTGATGTTGTGTTCCCAATAGTCGGCATAGGCATCTTTGAGCTTGCGCGGATCAAGACCCAAAAAGGAGTAGTGCGACCAAAATAGCGGCCCTCCATACTGCTGCGCTCCGTTGTGCTTTAGCGCCAAATGCAAGCCATATTGTTGGTGCGCGGAATCGTTGCGGATGGCGCCCTTGCGCGCCCACCCTTCGTGATACACTTCGGGCGGAATGCCATGCGTGGGCGAAGCGGCCGCCAGCACATAGGTGATCAAACATTCGTTGTAGCCTTCGAGCGGAAAATTCATGGCCCATTTCTTCTCGGGCGACCAATGCCAATACAACACGTTTTTGTTTCCTTGCCGATACCAGTCCCACTCCACCTCGCGCCACAGCGTATCGATTTTCTGAGCGAGGGATTTTTCTTCCGCGCTGCCGTCCTGGAAGTATTGGCGCGCACACAAGAGGCCTTGCACCAGAAAGGCCGTCTCGACCAGATCGCCTCCATCGTCATTTTTGCTAAAGGGTTTCACCTTTCCGGTTTCGCCATACATCCAGTGCGGCCAAGCTCCGTGAAAGCGGTCGGCCTTGGCCAGCCAGTGCGTTAGTTTGGTTAATCGCTCTACGCCTTGGGTACGGGTGATAAAGCCCCGTTCCATTCCCACCAAAATCGCCATAACGCCAAAACCCGTACCACCGGAAGTAACAACAGACTGATCATTGTCCGGATAGTCATTGTCCAAATGAATGCGCTCACAAGCCGCCCCGGAGGTGGGCTCGGCCCCGTCCCAAAAATATTGGAACGTGCGGTGCTGCACGAGGGTGAAGAGAGAATCATCCGACAGGGTGTTTTCCTTTTGCTCTGTTTTGGGCGATCGGCAAGCAGCCAGCCACATCGCCACGCAAACAACCGGTATTACTTTGTTCATCGCTGATGGTTTTTCAAAACTTAACTACTTCCGACTTTTCCGATACGCCCGTTTCACCAATGGCTTCGATTTGTGCATAGTAGGTTACCCCTTTGTTCAGCCCTCGGAATTGACGCTCGGTGGCATCGTGCACCATGATGCAATGATAGAGTTTCCCGGGGGCAATACCATAATAGATGTTGTAGGCATAGGCATCCGGCACAGAACTCCACCGAAACATCGCTTGGCGACTGTCGGCATGGCGCACAGCATCAAACTGTTTAACCGGTGTGGGGCGGTCGCCCGTTGTTTTTCCAAACACGCGAAAGCCCGAGATTGCAAACCGGCCATCGGGCATGTGTATGTTCTCCAGCTTTAGGTAACGTGTGCGAAACGGTTGTTTCAATTCCACATAATCGTGCGGCACATCGCGGGTGTTTTTGCTTTTGTCGATCAACGGTTTCCACTGGCTGCCATCTTGCGAATGGTAAACAATGTATTGATGATGGATGTCTGTCTGTTTATCGCGCAGTTTTGCACCTTCGTCAGCATAATTGATTTGGATGGCATATACATCACACTCCTTCCCAAGGTCAACCGCCAAAAACTCGCCCGGATCGGCACTCTCCGCACTCCAATAGTCGCGAATGTTTTCGTTGAAGGCCAACTCGGGCGGCTTGCCGTTGAGCGAAGACGATGCCCACGCCTTTTTCCGGTGCGACAAAAGCATCCATCCCGTAAAGGTGGACTGGGTGTGGTCGCGCAGCGAAGACGCATGGTAGTGAGGATAGTCGCCAAACGCGGTGATGCAATACATCTGGCCCTCGGCATCAAACCCGGCCGGGAACATGCCAAGCCTGCGCTCGAATTTGTACTTGATCCACGCCAGCATGGTGGCGGCATGCCAGTAGTTTCCATACCGGTCTTGAAACGTACTTCCATGCCCGGCACCGGTTATGAAACCTCCCGGCTTATACGAGAAGGGGTTATAGTTTTGATAGGTAAACGGACCCAACGGATGATCACCTACCAACACGCCATCGGCATACACATTCCACTCCGTGCCCGGAGCTGCGTATTGATAATAGTACTTCCCGTTGTGTTTGGTCATCCATGGCCCCTCGGTGTACGGAGCTATCACCGTGTCGGTATGATCTTCGCCAAATCGTTCCCAGCCGTGCTCCTCGGGAAAGAGTCGGGACAGCTCCTTTTTTTCGCCTTTGGGTTGATATCGGTTTTTGGGATCCAACTCCATGCCATACAACGGAAAGGTGTTGCTGCTGCCCCAATAGACGTAGGCGCGCCCGTCATCGTCTTTGAAGAAGGAGGGATCCCACGTGGCCACTTGAAACGAATCGGTGAGCATTTGCCATTTGCCCCTCACGGGGTCGGTACTGAAGTAGAGCGGCATCGGGTCAGGCGATGCAAACGAAGGAATGAACAGTAGGGTATCACCCCAGGCCCAGGCACCGGGAGCGCAAACGTCATCACCGGCACGCCCGTTGCGCTGAAAGCTTTGCTTGACAAATTGCCACGTGCGCATGTCGGCACTCCACCAGTAGCCGTTCTGGTTGGTCGAAAACAAAAAGAGCGTGTCGCGCAGGTTCACCACGGCCGGGTCGGCCGTGCTGCGGTGCGATTCGCTTTGTGCATAGTACGTGTGCGTGGACGGGACAAAGGCGTAGTCCAGGTTCATGGGGTTGCAGTAGGTGGTTGGTACCTCGTGGTAGTTGGCTTCCTCGCCCCAACAGGCACTCAGCAAAAAAAGCAAGCCGGTGTAGGAAAACAAAAACCGCAGACCCATCGTCAGTTTGATTTTGTAAAGCCAAGGGTGGCCAGGCCGCTTTGTACTTCCGGTGCCGACATGAATAAATCCCACAGCAGGCCCGTGCGGTAGTTTTCGATCATGACCACAATGGGCCCTTGGTCGATAGCGAGGTAGGAGTTGGCGAACCACCCTTCCGTGACATTAAATGCATCATAGAATCCGTATTCGCCCCACAGCCGATCGCCCAACGTGTAATAGAAAAATTTCAGGGCATCCATGCTTTCGTCCGGGGTGAAGGGAAACGAAGAGAGCGCGGCCGTGGGCGAAATAACGCCCAGGTCGTTGGTGGGCGAGTGAGCAGAATAGCCCACGTGGTTGTCACTGGCCGTCAGGCCCCAGCAGGCATCGCTGTAGCCCACAAAACTTCTGGGATTGGCAATGCAGTACGCACGGTTGATTAAGGAATGATTGACGTTTTGCTGCCAGTAGTTGGCGTAGGTATCGGAAAGGCCACGCGGATCCAATCCCAAAAAAGAATAATGCGCAAAGAACAGCGGCCCGCCATAGTCATACCCGACCGGCAGGGTGATGTTGTAGAATGATTTATTGTTTCGGATGGCTCCGTTGCGGGCCCACCCCTGTGTATATACGGATGGCGCAATGGCATGCGTGGGCGAGGCAGCCGCCAGCAGGTAGGTAATTAACGACTCGTTATAGCCGCTGATGGTCATGTTCATGGCCCAGCCTCTATCGGGCGACCAATGCCAGTACAGTACGTTTTGGCCACCGCGTGTAAACCAATCCCACTCCACAGCCCGCCATAGCGTGTTGATGCGGTTGATGAGTGCCTGCTCGGTGGGCTCTGTGGGCTGCAAGTACTGACGCATGGTTAGCAGGCCTTGTATCATGAAGGACGTTTCCACTAAGTCCGCTCCGTTGTCATTGGTGCTAAAGGGAATGGTCTTTCCCGTATTGCCGTTTATCCAATGCGGCCACGCGCCATGAAAGCGGTCGCACGTTTCGAGAAAATCGAGGATGCGATCGAGTCGCTGGACACCTTGGGCGCGCGTGATGAAGCCACGCTCCATGCCCACGATCAAGGCCATGATGCCAAAGCCCGACCCACCCGAGGTGACCAAGTCGCCCGAGGTGTTGCGCTCGCGTGCCATGCCGCTGGCCGGGTGTGCAAAGTCATAGAAGTACTTGAATGTTTGGCGTTGGACGTGGGTGAGGAGTTCAGTGTCGGAGAGGGGGGGGAAGTGTGGTTGGTTTGATGGGCGCGTATAAAAAACCTGTTGGGATCCTTGGAAAAATTCATTGCTAGCTCCCTTAAGTGTACTTTTTAAGGTCAACGCAAATCGATCCAAAGACCTCAGAGGTTCGCTTGGAGTAATCTTCAAACTCCTTCCACCTGTCGTCATAGACCAGCTAAGACCAATGTTGCGGTTGGACGAACGCAATTCCAGCGCGCCTGCCACGGAGGACTCCAACAAAGCCGCATCAAAACCGATGACAATTTCAGGGTTGCTACTCACATCTACCATTCGTCTGCCCGGAGCAGGTGAGTTGCCATCCCATGTAATGGAGGCAATTTTCAGTTCCGGTGAGATTGTCTGGAAAGAAAACACAGCCCCCTCAAAGAACTCGCCTTCCTGCCCCCGCACGCTGGGTAAAAGTTCCAAGCGATAGGTTGCGCTGTTTCTTAGGTTGCCGATGGATGGGCGAAGTGACAGCGTGGCATTTTGATCCAAAAAACTAATCTCAGTATCAACCAGTGTATTTGCCTCATCCTTCAGGAGCACATGTCGGGAAATATTGTTTGGTTGGAGTGGGCGGTTGAATACCGCCACTATGGGTCTATCTATGGGCGCATCTAGGGTTCCGTTCGCATCTGGAAAAACTTCATTTGCCCCCACGCGGAGGTACAACAATTCCAACATTGGTTGGGTTGTTTCTTTTTCTTGATGGTGATCACATGCACCCAACACTAACCACGCGACAAACAACAACACATGCTTTCCCATGTCCGTAATTTACAGTCAAAAAAGAAGCCTCCCCAAAATAGGGGAGACTTCAAACAACAATTAAAACAACAAAGACTAAGGTTTTCCTGAGTTATACATCAAGCCAATTTCGGCCTCCGACAAGGTCTTATGATAAATGATCACATCGTCCATCAAGCCTTTGAAATGGTTGGCCGTTGTTTGATCATAACCTCCCCAAGGTTCGGCATCCCACAGCGTGCCTGCGCGCGATTGGATAAATCCAAACGCCAACTCGTTTACGACTTCCGGGGCCACTCCGCGATACTTCAAGCCCGTAACAAACCGCTTTGCGTCACCATCGGGCCAAAGGTCAAAGTCCTGGCTTTTCATACGCTGGCCATTGATGTACATGACGCCCTGCTTGGTGGTAGCATTATACATACAAACCACATGTGCCCATTTATCTTTCAACAGATTGGCCACACCACCCGAAGTACTGAGGTCTCTGACAAAATCCCATCCTTGCCAACCTCCGTTGTTTCGGTCTTTTCCGTCCCCGGGGAACCACAAGTCTTCCGAAGTAGTGCCGTTGGCCTCCTTCGTGTGGGCGTATGACGCGGCCAGCTTGCAGTTGGAGTAGTCGCCAGCGATTTCAAATTGAAATCCGTAAAATGCCCCAAGACCCATTACAAAGTGTCCGGTGGTCTTATCAACAGAGCTTGCATTTACCCAGAAGGAGAGCGTCCAATCGCCATTGTTCATGAGCGCACTACCGTTCGAAACTTCAATGATCGATGTGGTTCCGTTGAACGAGGCTGCTTTGCCTGAAGCGGCATTTCGCGAATTCACGTATGTGATACCTACGATTTGATTGGCTGCAGGATCAAATGTACCAATAACGTCATTGGCGTTGTCTTCGAACGTCCAATGTGCAATGGCCCCCGCTACAGCAAAAGTTCCCTCGGTGGTAAAGGTCCGATCAGCAGGAGCAATGGTCTTACCTTCCGTAGATGCAAGACCCGGTGCAAGCGACAGCGAAAACAGCGTTCCGGTTCCAAAAGGCGCGGTGGGTGTGATCGTGATCACGTTGCCAGCTACCTCCACATCCAACGGAACGATCGCATCATCATAGTCGCGAGTCAAAATAATATTCGCTTCTGCGGTGGTCGGATTTACAGCAGTAGAAAACGTGGCCACAATGACAGCGTTGGTGGGCACGTTGTTGGGCGTGGTGGCACCGTTTAAGTCGATGCCGTTTGCCGTCAAACTTAGCAGCGTGAGCTCAGCCGGATCGTCTTCGCTGCAACTGAACAACATCACACACGAAGCAATAACAGCCATTGCGAGAAGAAATTTGGTTTTTGTTTTCATGGTTTTCATTTGAATTTAATTGTCGATTTAACTACTACTTATACTGCGGATTTTTTTTCTATTCCCAACCGGGGTTTTGGGTCAACGACCCTTGGGCCAAGTCAAACTCATTTTGAGGGATGGGCAGTAATTCATGTTTGCCCGGCAAAAATCCCAAGGGGCCTAAAACGGCCGCTGCCCGGCCGGTTCGTACCAAATCCCAAAACCGGTGGCCTTCCATGGCCAACTCCACCCTGCGTTCGTGAAGGATGATATTTCGGAGCGCGTTTTTATCGGTGGCGGTCACATCGGGAAGTATCCCAGCATTTCCTTCACGCGCACGCTCGCGTACGCGGTTGAGATAAACTAAGGCCTGTGCCGGTTTATTGTTTTCGTTGGATGCTTCGGCAGCTATCAATAGCACGTCAGCATACCGAATGAGCCTTCGGTTGTGCCCAAATTGAGGTGGCACGGTTTCACCGGGTGTCCACACTTTTTGATTGTAGCATTCTATTTCCACCAAGTTATTTTGTGCATCACGTGTTTCATCGGGCGTATTGCCGTCTCCTTGAATAATGACGCCATCGATAACCTCACCGAGAAATAACACAGTTCCCTCCAGTCGGGGATCGTTCGGTTCAAAGTCTGCCATTAACTCAAGCGAGGGGCGGTTGAATCCCCAACCTCGGTTTGGCGTTCCGCGTACGCCCTGCACATTGGCGTATTGATTACCTCCGTTTTCCAAGTTTTCAAATCGCCTCGCTCCGATCTCAAAAACGGACTCTACTCCGTGCTCACCCGCTTCGCTGTTTGCGTCCACAAACTTGGTCTCCAAATCGTATTGACCGGAATTGATGACCTCTAACGCAAACTTCTCTGCGTTTACAAAATCCCCCTCAAACAAATGCACTTTTGCCAACAGGGCGCGGGCGGCTCCTTTGGTGGCACGGCCCGCATCGGAATCGGGATATTGGGATTTCTCCGGCAACGCATCAATGGCCAGCGTCAAATCGTTCTTTATCAGCGAGTACACGTCAGCTACGCTAGCGCGTATTTTACCCGGTAGCGAAGTAGATTCGGTGACCAAGGGCACCCCTCCCCAGGCACGTACCAAATCGAAGTAAAAGAGCGCACGCAAAAATCTGGCTTCGCCCACATACCGCCTGCTCGTCTGCTCGTCCATGGCAATAGCGGGCACCTTTTCAATGACCACGTTTGCACGCCTTACCCCATTGTACAAGGTATTCCACCATCGGCTGTGGTTGCTTTCCGTGGGGATGTGCTGAAACCGATCAAAGGGCCCAATTGTAGCGGCTTGATCATCGGGGTTGCTGCCCTTGTAGGCATCATCCGACATGATGTCCATGACTGGGAAAAGCCCAAAATGAAAACCAGAATTCCGCATGATGTTGTACACGGCATTGGTGGCCAGCAGCGCATCCTCGGCTGTGGTGGGGAAGCTCTCTTGCGTCAACTCTCCTTGCAAAGGTCGCTCAAGAAAAGATTCACTACAGCCCACGGGCAGCATCATCAGACCGCTAACCAGAGCCACACAAATACGAACTATTGCAACTTTTAATTTCATAACTGCAAAACGTTAAAACCCGATGGAAACACCCAATGAATAAATCGAAGGAATCGGATACGTGCCGAAATCAATATTGGAATCGATCACGCTTCCGCTGCCAATTTCGGGTGTGTAGCCCGTAAACGAAGCGAGCGTGAAAACATTGGTACCCCTCACGAATGCGCGCGCCTGGTTGACTTTTACTTTATTCACTACCGAAGCAGGTAGTGAATACCCAATGGTAAGGGTGCGAAGCCGCAGGAAAGAACCGTTTTGAACAAACCGGCTGGATGGCAGGAAATTATATCCCCCGGCACTGGCCCTAGGCTCGCTGTTGCTGGTGCCTTCGCCACGCCAGCGATCCAACACGCGACTTTCAAAATTGTACAAGTCCGGACGAACCGTTTCCTTATAGTTGAATATCTTGTTTCCGAGTTGTCCTTGAAAGTCAAGCGTCAAATCGAAGTCTCCGTAGCGAAGCTCGGTGCCAAATCCGAAAATAAACCGGGGTATGGGTGAGCCCAGGTTTGTTCGGTCATCAGCGGTCAGTACCCCATCTCGGTTTACGTCTTCAAATTTTAGGTCACCAATGCCTGCATCAGACCGATGCGGGTAATTGTCTAAGTCAGCTTGGTTTTGAAAAACACCAATAACCCGGTATCCGAAGAACGAACCAATCGGATCACCTACAAATGTACGGGTGGTACCCGTACCGTTCTGAATAAAATCGCCTGGCCCCTCATTTCCTGAAATCCGGGTCATTTCATTTTTCAAAAAAGTGCCGTTTGCGTGAACCTTATATTGTAGTTTTGAGACCGTGCCATTCCAGCCCAAACCTAGTTCCAAGCCCCTGTTAACCACTTCGCCCGCGTTGAAAGTAATGGCTGCGCCATCGCCATTGCCCAAATAGCCGGGCACGGGCAGCAGGATCAAAATGTCTCTCGTCTCACGATTAAAATAATCGGCCTCCAGCGTGAGGCGATCATTCAGGAACCCCAGCTCGAGGCCAATATCTGTTTGATAGGCATTTTCCCACACCAAGTTGGGATTGCCCGAAACGCCAAAGGTAGAACCGGGCACCAGTTGCTCATTGAGACCAAACACGGCATTGATGCCATTGAGCACCCGCGAATACTGTTGCGCATAGTCGATTTTCTCATTGCCTACAATACCCCAACTGGCCCGCAATTTCAAATTTGTCAAAACATCCGACTGCTTCAAAAATCCTTCGTTGATCACGTTCCATCCCACGGCAACGGCCGGAAAGTTGCTGTACCGATTTGCTGCCGAAAACTTTGATGATCCGTCACGTCTAAACGTCAGGGTAAATAGATAGCGGTCGTCATACGAATAGTTAGCGCGGAATAGGTACGAAATCATGGCATAGTTGAAGCCAAAGTCAACGCCATTTGAAATGGTATTGGGATTGACGTTGTTCGGGTTGAGGTACCAGAAGTCGCGCGACTCCCGCAAAATGTTCTCGCCCGCAATACCCACGGTTTCCGAACGCCCACTTTGAGAAGTATATCCGGCCACAGCCCCAACCCGATGAACGCCAAATTGCCTATTGAGCGAAATGGTATTCTCCCAAAGCCAAAAAAACCGATCACTCCACCCTTTATTCAGGTCATTAATGGGGTTTTGTTGAAGCGTGGACACAAAAAAAACAGGCGTAAAACTGCGCGACTTATCGTACGAACCATCGATACCCAAACTGGATTTTACCGTGAGGCCTTTCAGTAGTTCCACTTCACCATAAAAGTTGGCCAAGCCACGCACGCCCGAACCAAAACTATTGGTGTACTCGATATCCGCCAGCACGTTACCCACCCCCGGCACCGGTGAAAAGCCACCATCAGGAAGGCGCGGAGTGATGGTTGGCTGCGACCGGTAAACATTAAAAACGGCTGATCCGAATGTATTCTGCTGGCGGCTGGGCGTAATCGTCAAATTGGATCCAACCTTCACCTTTTGAGTGATTTGAAACGATGAGTTCAATTTGATCGTAACGCGCTCGAAATCCGATTTCGGGATGATACCCTCTTGTTTAAAGTATCCAATGCCGAGATAATATGTTGACTTTTTAGATGCGCCTGATACCGAGGCTTGTACATTGGTAATGGGGGCTGTACGAAAAATAAGGTCTTGCCAGTTGGTATTGGGTACCGCGTCTACGTTATTGAACGAGCCGGGCGTAATCTCATTAACGATGGTTGCGAATTCCCGACCGCTCAGAAGATCGATACGCTCTTGAAGATGCTGAATCGAGTAATCTGCGCTTACATTAACAGTCATCCCTTCTTTGCCCAGTACCCCCGCCTTGGTGGTAATGATAAATACCCCATTTGCCCCGCGAGATCCATAGATCGTGGTGGCCGATGCATCCTTCAATACCTCGATCGATTGGATATCGGCCGGATTCAAGAAGTTGATATCGTCAACAAATATCCCATCCACTACAAATAACGGGTTCGCATTGCCTGTTGTGCCTACGCCTCTTACCCTAACTATGACTCCTGCCCCGGGAGCTCCGGACGCGGAAGAAATCTGTACGCCCGCCAGTTTGCCCTGCAACGATTGAAGGGGGGAAGCCGCGGGAACAGAAAGCAATTCGTCTCCCTTTATTGAACCAACAGAGCCCGTCAAATCGGATTTTCGAACCGTGCCATAGCCGATCACGACCACTTCCTCCAATCCGGTCACATCTTCCTCCATCGTCACATTCACAACCGACCTCTCCTGCGGATCGACCGTCACCGAGCGATATCCCACGAATGAAAAAACCAAAACCTGACCCGACTGAAGTTGGATGGTGTAGTTCCCGTCCACATCGGTAACCGTGCCCGTGGTAGTACCTCGCACTTGAATGCTCACCCCCGGCAGGGGCAACTGGTCAGCGGCCGATGTAACAGTGCCTCTGACAGCGCGCGGTTGAGAAAAGCAAAATACCGATTGTAACAACAAGACAATCAGCAAAATACACCTCATTTGACGACTGGTTTTATTCATGGAATTGGGCGAGTATTATTTCGAATTTGTGGGAAAAACTATGTACCCCAAAATTTTTCTCATAAAACCTTCAAATTCAGGAAACGATTGCGCCTCAGATCAGTCTGTGCTTTTTGCGCTAAAAAAACATCGATTTCAAACGTTTTCAGATCAATTTTGGCCGAAAACGCGAGTTTGGTTTGCGGTTGAAAAACAACGCTATCCGTTGGGCAGATCGGCCACCGGCTTACGTTTTGTTCCGCGGGTGCTCTTGGGCTCCGAAGTTTCTTCCGAAATCAGGATGATTTGCTCCCACCGCGACACATGCGGGCGGTTGCCACGGGCGGCATGCTCTTCCACCCGCTCCAGCACGCGCTTCTTGAACGACCAAACCGTGTTCAGGCGCAGCCCCAGTTCCTGGCTCAGGCTCTCCAGGGTGACGCCCTTTTTGCCGGCCACCGCCAGGTAGGCGATGAAGAATGCCTTCTCTAACGGAATCTTCAACCCGTGAAAGATCGTGTAAGCCGTGATGGACTCGTTGTAGCCGCACCGGGTGCACCTGCGGGCAAACTTGCTGGCCCCGTCAAAATACTTGGCGTTGCCACACTTGCGGCAATGAAAGGCTTCTTTCCATTTCAACTCATGCAAAAAACGGTAACACGCCATCGTATCGGGGTATAGCGTACGGAACTCCTCGTACGTCATCGTCTTTTCCAGCAGCCGCTCCTCCAGCACTTCCTTGACTTTGTTTTTCAGTTTCCAGTTGTCCAGGTCCAGCAGCGAATTGATCTGGTTGATTTCATGCGCTTGTTTGGCCAGTTTCTCGTTGCTTACTTCGAGTGCGGCATTTTTCTCGTCCAGTTCCGCGGTGCGTTCTTTTACCTTTTGTTCCAGCTCGCGGTTTACTTTGGTTTGCAACTGCATGTTCACTTCGTGCTGGTGGATGATCCTGCGCAGCGCGCGGTCGCGGTTGTCCTTTAAGATGCGGATGCGGTCGCCCAAGGCCACCGTGAGGAAGAGCATCTCCAACACAAAACTCAAATGCAGGCTGTAGTGCGAGAGGATCGTGAACGGCAACACATCAAAATACACGAGCGTCTTCACAAAAAAACCAAAAAACAAAAGTCCATAGGCCACTACAAAATAACGTGCGGGCCGGTAGCCGTTGCGCCACACGTGTATGCCCGTGTAGAAGATGATCGACAGCGGAATAATGTCCAGGTTTTGAAAGGCAAATAGCTGAGGCGCGAAAAACCAGGCCACCCCAAACAACACCGTGCGCACCACAATGACGCCCACCAACACGCTGTCCAACCGCGGCACCTGTGTGCGAGTGCTCAAAAACCTGCGCGTAAAGATGATGGCCCACACAATCAACAGATACAGGGCCACGCCCGTGGCGCGGTCGTTCCATTGTGGAAAATCCGGCCATAGGTATTGAAAGCCGATGCCATCCAGACTCATGGCATACAGGGCCACACTTAGCAGATAGAAAACGTAAAAAATATTTTTGATTTCGCGGATGGCCAAATAGGCCAACAAGTTGTACAGCGCGATGATGAGGATCATCCCATAAAACGTGCCGTACAAGAAATACTCGTTCAGGGCATAATACACAAAACGATCAATGGTGCGATAGGCAATGCGTATATCGGCAAACGCATGAGAGCGTACTTTAAAGTAATACAGGCCCGCGTCTGTTTGCGGATTGACGACAATTTCAAAATTCTTGTGGCGGAACGTTCGCTGCACAAACGGATGATGGTCGCCCATGCGCAACGTTTGCATTGAGCCGTCCTTCTGTACGCGGTATACCTCCAGCGAGTCGATGGTCTGATCATAAAATTCAATCAGCCGGAACTCATCCTGGACCAACGGGGCGGGCAGGGCAAACCGTATCCAATAGGCAGCACCGGGTTTAAAGTCGGCATTTTGATAACCGGCCGCGCGTTTAAACAGATGCGCGTTTTCTTGGCGGGCCAGCTCCCCCACCGAAAAGACGTTGGCCGAATCGATGAAATGTTCCAGTTCGTTGAGCGGGTAGATGCGCTCGTTGGCGGTGGGGGCCACCGGCCGCGAGGGGGTGCAAGCCGAAGCCAACACCAGCGCTATCAAACCGTAAAAAAAACGTAACCGCGTCACCTGCCAAAAGTAGTGAGCAAGCGTTACAAAATGAAGGGGTTTTCCGACCGAGCCACTCCGTGGTGCGAGTAGCGATCTGTCCATCAACTGCGCAGACCCGAACGACTATACCCGCAATCTTCCCAAGCCTCCTGCGCTACCTCCCCTTGCCCACGCATGAAGGCTTTCGCATCTTGCGTCCGATTTATTATCCTGCATGAAGTCTTTTGCCTTTGTCTTTGACATGGATGGTGTGATCGTGGATAGCAACCCCTATCACAAAATCGCGCTACGCCAGTTCTGCCAGCAGCACGGTCACCCGCTCTCCGAGGCGCAACTGCGCGAAAAAATCTATGGCCGCACCAACAAAGAATGGATCACCAATGTGTTTGGGCCGCTGCCGCCCGAAACGCTGGCCCGCTATGCCGAAGAAAAAGAGGCTCTCTATCGCGAGCTGTACAAAAACGATATCGCACCGGTGGCAGGCCTGGCCGTTTTTTTAGAACAAATGAACACGCAAAAAATCCCACGGGCCATTGGCACCTCTGCCCCGCGCAGCAACGTAGACTTTACCTTGACGGGCACCGGCCTCCAACGCTTTTTCTCCATCATCCTGGACGACCGCTTTGTGAACCAAGGCAAGCCGCACCCGGAAATCTACCTCAAATGTGCCGAGGCGCTGCAACGCGAACCGGCCGACTGCATCGTGTTTGAAGACTCGCTTTCGGGTGTGGAGGCCGCCAAACGGGCCGGCTGCAAAGTGGTGGGCATTAGCACCACCCACACAGCCGAAGAACTCAAAGACACCGATTGGGTCATGCCCGATTTCACCACCCTCACGCCCGGGCAGCTCATCGCGCGTCTGTCTTGAGGAGTTGACCCGCTACTTCGCCCACGGGGAAAACGGGGTTCTTGCCAAAAAATTTGGCGGAAAGCCAAAAACGTACCTACCTTCCCTTCGCGATCGAATGGGCGCATGGCTTTTAACACCAAACCAATTGCATTATGAAGAAGATAGGCATCCTGCACGGCATGGAACGTTCGTTTCCACAGGCATTTGTGGAGCGCATCAACAAAATGGGTCTCAAAGACATCCACGCAGAACCCGTATCGGTGGACGTGGTACAACAGGGCGAACCCACGGACTATTCGGTCATCATCGACCGCATCTCGCAGGATGTGCCCTTCTACCGCGCCTATCTCAAAAATGCCGCCATCAGCGGCACGGCCGTCATCAACAACCCGTTTTGGTGGAGTGCCGATGAGAAGTTTTTCAATAACGCGCTGGCCACCAAGATCGGTGTCCCCGTTCCCAAAACGGTGATCCTCCCCTCGCACGACCGCCCGGCCGATACTTCGGAAGCTTCGTTTAGCAACTTGAAATTCCCGCTGAGTTGGGAGAAAATATTTGAATACATCGGCTGGCCCGCCTACATGAAGCCTCATGCCGGGGGCGGCTGGAAAAGCGTGTACAAGTTGCGCGATGCAGCGGATTTTTTTGACAAGTTCAAAGAAACAGGCCAATTGGTGATGTTGCTGCAAGAGGAAATCATCTTTGAAGAATACTTCCGCTGCTATTGCCTGGGCCGCAAGTATGTCAAGATCATGCAGTACGAACCGCGCAACCCGCATCACTTACGATATGTGGTCAATACGGGCCCGGCTTCTGAAAAGCTGTTGAAGAAAGTGCATGACTATGTGTTGAAACTCAACGAAGCCCTCGGCTATGATTTCAATACGGTGGAGATGGCCGTGCGCGATGGCGTGCCCTATGCCATCGACTTCTGCAACCCCGCACCCGATGCCGATGTGGCCTCGGTAGGTCAGGAAAACTTTGACTGGGTGGTGGAGCATGCCGCCAAGATGGCGGTGGAGCGAGCGAACGCAGCCAAACCCGGGGGCGACAACCTCACGTGGGGTACGTATGTAACACAATCCGCCAAGGCCTTTCTTGCATCGGGCAAACCGGCTGAAGCCAAACCCAAGAAAGAATCCGCCAAGACCAAAGCCACCAAAAAATAATCGGCACCAGCCTAACCTTACCTGTCTTGTCTATGGAAAAATTTACGCTGGGTGTTGAAGAAGAATACATGGTTATCCACCCGCATACGCGGGAGCTTACCTCGCACGATCAAAAGATCGTAGAACTGGCACACCAGGTGGTGCGCGACAGCGTAAAGGCCGAGATGCACCAAGCCGTGGTGGAGGTGGGCACGGGTATTTGCCAAAATGTGGAAGAAGCCCGCGAAGACATACGCAGGCTGCGGAAAGTCGTCACCGAAATCGCGGGCAGCTTAGGATTACAGATCGGTGCCGCGGGCACGCATCCCTTTTCGCACTGGAGCACGCAGGTGATCACCCCCAACCCGCGCTACGATGAGATCGTGAACGAAATGCAAGAGGCCGCGCGCTCCAACCTGATTTTTGGCTTGCATGTGCATGTGGGCATTGCCGACAAAAACATGGCCATCCACATCATGAATACCATCCGGTATTTTTTGCCGCACGTGTATGCCCTTTCGTGCAATTCACCCTTTTGGGAGGGTAGAAACACGGGGTTCAAATCGTTTCGCACCAAAGTGTTCGATAAGTTTCCGCGCACGGGGTTGCCGGATACATTCAATGACTGGGATGACTTTAAGAACTACGTAAACCTGTTGATCAAAACGGGGTGTATCGACAATGCCAAGAAAATCTGGTGGGATGTGCGCGTGCATCCATTCTACGACACCATCGAGTTCCGCATTTGCGATGTGCCCATGCACGTGAACGAAACTATTGCCATCGCGGCCGTCTTTCAAGCGTTGGTGGCCAAACTGTACAAACTCCGGTTGCAAAACATGAGCTTCATCGTGTACACCAAAGCACTCATCAACGAAAACAAATGGCGCGCGTGCCGCTATGGCATTGATGGCAAGCTCATCGACTTTGGCAAACAAGCCGAGGTGGACACGCGGGCACTGATTTTGGAGTTACTTGATTTTGTGGACGATGTAGTAGACGAGTTGGGAAGCCGACAGGCCCTCAACTATGTACACGATATCCTAAAAAACGGCACCGGGGCCGACCGGCAACTGGCCGTGTACCAGCAAACGGGCAAATTAGAAAGTGTGGTGGATTACATTGTGGCTCAAACCCGAAGTGGGCTTTAATTATTTTTGTGTTTGAAAATAAACTCATGCGCATCGCCATTTTAGATTTATACGAAGGAGAAGAAAATGAAGGAATGCGGTGCATCCGCCAGTTGGTCAACGAATTCAACCGGGTGGCCGGGGTGCCCGTTACGCATGAAGTGTTTGACGTGCGCCAGCACCATCAGATAGCCGATTTGGATTTTGACGTGTACCTCTCATCGGGCGGGCCCGGTAGCCCGCTGGCCAGTGCCGGTTCTGCATGGGAACAAAACTACTTTGGGTTGATGGACGGCATTCTGGCGCACAACCGCACGCACCCGTTTCAACGCAAGTTTGTGTTCTTGATCTGCCACAGCATGCAGATTTTTTGCCGCCAATACGGATACGCCAGAATAACAAAACGCAAAAGCACGGCCTTTGGCGTCATGCCCATCCACAAAACCCGTGAAGGGACGCAAGAACGGTTGTTCCGCGCGTTGGAGGATCCCTTCTACGCAGTAGACTCGCGCGATTATCAAATCGTGGAACCCAACGAGGCCAAAATCTGGTCAGGCGGGGGCAACATCCTGTGCATTGAAAAACACCGCCCGTTGGTGCAATTGGAGCGTGCCGTCATGGCCATCCGCTTCAATGAAGCCATCATCGGCACTCAGTTTCACCCCGAAGCCGATGCAGACGGCATGTACAAATACTTGCTGCGCGATGACAAACGAAACATGATCATCGAAAAACACGGGCAGCGCAAGTATGAGGAGATGCTCAAAAACGTAAACGAGCCCGACAAAATCAAACACACGTACAAGACCATCATCCCCGGTTTTTTGCGAATGGCCCTAAATGCCAGCCGATGATTTCTCACGCCCGCCTTGCCTACAACCAATCGTTTTCGGAAGAAAAGTACCAGCATTTCCTGGCGGACCTTCATGCGGCCTATGACTTCCCCATTAAATTCCGCGTGGCCGAAACGCCCGTGTTCATCCCCGCCTCCTTCCGCGACAAGTTGCTGCGCGCTTCCAATGACATTATTGATTTTATTGTCCGGCCCGACTTTAGATCATTGACCAACCCGGCCGTCCCCACCAGCCTGAACGTGCCGAACGAGACAGATCATACATTGTTTTTGGCGTTGGATTATGCCATCGTCAAAGACGTAGATGGCACATACGCCCCACGCCTGATCGAAATGCAGGGCTTCCCTTCACTGTTTGGGTTTCAGGATTTTCTGGGCAGCAAATACCGCCAGCACTTTGCCGTGCCTGCGCACTTTCAAAATCATTTTGTGGGATCGGTGGAAAACTATCGCGCACTGTTGCAAAAAGCGTTGCTGGGCAGCTGCGCCCCCGAAAACACCGTCCTGCTCGAAATCGACCCGCTGCAGCAAAACACCGCCATTGATTTTGTGATCACCGAAAAATTGACGGGCATACGGCCCGTACACATTGGCGATGTGCAACGCGAAGGACGAAGACTGTTTTACCAGCGCGATGGCAAACGTATACCCATCCACCGCATTTACAACCGCGTTATTTTTGACGAACTGGTACAGCGAAAAGATTTATCGTTGGCTTTTGACCTGACGCACGAAGTGGACGTGGAATGGGCCGGGCACCCCAACTGGTTTTTCCGCATCAGCAAATACACCATGCCGCTGATCCAATCGGAGTTTATTCCCCGCTGTCAATTTCTATCCGATGTGAACGAAGTTCCGGATGATTTGGAAAACTACGTGCTCAAACCGCTCTTCTCGTTTTCGGGTAGCGGGGTCATCTTTCACGTGACGCCAAAACACATCGATGCCATTCGGCCCGAGGAACGCGGCCACTACATGCTCCAGCAAAAAGTCACGTATGAACCTGTGGTGCAAGCTCCGGATGGCATGGTGAAAACGGAAGTACGCTTGCTGTTTCTTTGGCTGCCGGGCGAACAACGCCCTACACTGGTCACCAACCTGGCCCGTTTAAGCCGGGGCGAAATGATCGGAGTGAAGTTCAACAAAGACAAAACCTGGGTGGGTGGCTCCGTCTGTTTTTTTGAGCCGTAAGTCACATCACAATCCAACGCTGACGCGTGTCCAGCCACCACATCATCCGCGAAAATCAAGAACCTGCCTTGATGATTTTGGAGGCGAGTGCATTTGCCTATGAGCCCATCAGCGAGTTGCTGCAATGGAGCCCTACCGTGGTGGTAACCGCTGACGCGCTACCCGCAGTGTTGCCTTGGCAATTTCACATCGATTGGGTATTGGCACCGGAAGGGACACCAAGAGCGGAAATCCGGAAGTGGGTTGAGCCCATGGAAGTGGGCATTCATTTTTACGCCACGTTGGCTGCAACGGCTGGCATTGAATTATTGGCTACCCGGGGCATTACGGATGTTTCGGTTTTTGTATCGGAAGGATTTGATGTTGCCCTCTTTGAAAACACACCCTTGCGATGCACTCTTCTTTCTGGGGGCACGCGGTGGAATCATGTGCGCCCGCGGGAAATCTTTCGCAAATGGCTACCCCATCAGGCGCAGGTTTTCATACGCGGAGCGGCCACAGTAACCGAAGGCATCTTGGTTCACGATAAGACTGTGGGCGAAGGGTGGCTGGCCATCACCGCCCAGGAAAATGCGTGGGTGGGCGAGCCATGGTGAAGCAAAAAAAGCCCCGCCTTGGCGGGGCTTTTGAATAACGTTATTGTTGTCTCTTATCCGAGTTTGAAGATAATCGGAATCACCATTTTTTGCTTTACGGCCTTGCCGCGTTGCTTGCCGGGCGACCAAGCCGGGGCACTCTGTACCACGCGAACAGCTTCTTCATCGCAACCACCTCCGATACCGCGCACGGCACGCACATCGGATATGGAGCCATCTTTGCCTACCACAAACTCCACAAATACTTTCCCCTCGGTTCCCATCCTGCGTGCCTGGGCGGGGTATTTCATTTTTTCAGATACATACTTGTAGAAAGCCGCCATCCCACCTTTGGGTGTGGCCGATTCTTCCACCACCGTAAAAATCTGGTCTACTTCTTCTTCCTCCACGTTGGTATTGACGATGACCACCTCCGGTTTTGTTTCTTCCGTCACCTCCATGTCCAAGTTGATTTTCAAATCTTCCTTGATTTCTTCTTCATCGGGTACCTCCACGATTTGCGGTTGTTGGATCACCGGAGCTTGGGGCGGGGGTATGTCCGTGGGCGGCACTTCCACCACTTCTTCAAATGTGTTGGTGCTGCGCGCCAACTCATCGATTTTGTTGTCATCGGTTTGGGTGCTTTCAAATGCCCACAACACCACAGCCATTGTGATCAGCAACCCCAAGCTGAAAAAAAGGCCGGATTTCTTGGTCAAATCAGCTTTCGGTGTCTTCTTAACTTCCATGGTTTCTGAGTTTTAGGATTTCAAATATAGTCACAGAATGCAACGCGCGGAAAATCGTCACAAAAAAATTGGCCTTTTTTGGGCCTATTTGCGGCTTCCGTAGAAAAGGGTGATAAAAATGGTCGGGAAAACGGCCTGATTTTCGGCTCCGGCCAACAATTCAATCTCCCGAAAATACGCATCGGCCAAAAAGCCGACCTCAAATCCGGACACGGAACTTTTGGAAATGCCCAGCTCAAAATTGAGGGCTGCCTTCAGGTTGCCGCCCAACTGCACGTTGGACTGCCCCACGCCTTGGAACAAATTTCCAGGCCCTAAAATATTGCTGGGTGTGTGGCGCGGGTTGTTTGGGTCAAACGGTTCATTCACCGTCTGCAAAAAGTTGTTGTCGTTCACCACTTCCACATAATAGGGCGCCACCAAACCGATGGAAGGGCCCGCGGCCAGCACGGCTTTGATTTCCACACCCTGTTGGGGCGCCTTGGAGAAAAGAACAAAGTCGCGCCCGTATTGCAGACGGAACGTATAGAGGTAGTTGCGCTTGCCAAAAATGTAAAAGTTGCCAAACCCCGAGGCCCTGCGTACCTCTTGCGGGTTTTTTACATTCACGATTTCCAATCCGTAGGTCTCAAACATGCGTTCGGAGAGCCTGCGGGCTTTTTTGAACACAAAGCCACCGATAAGGCCACCCGAGGAGTTTTTGTTGATCCCCCAGGTAAATTCCGATTGGTAGTCGTAGCTGTCTTGTGTTTGCGCCCAAGCTGCCAACGGGCTGCTCAACACAAGGACTGCCAAAATCGCGCGCGCATGCATCTGTCTCATCAACGAAAAGCTAAATTTAGGCTTTAATCAGAACAACGAAAAAACTTTATTTCTGTTATGACCCCATCTCCCATGGCAAAAGCCCGCTACGAGGGCCATTTGCGCACCCGGCTTACCCACCTCGCCTCCGGCCAGGACGTGATCACCGATGCCCCGGTAGACAACCACGGGAAAGGCGAAGCTTTTAGCCCCACGGATTTGGTGTCGGCAGCGCTGAGTAGCTGCATGATGACCATCATGGGCATGGTGGCTGCCCGCGAGGGTGTGATGTTGGAGGGGCTCACGGCCGAAGTGGTAAAAGTCATGGCGGCCAACCCGCGTAAAATAGCTGAAATACAAATCGTGTTCTCGCATCCGGCCCTGGGGGCGTCCGATGTTCAAAAGCAAAAACTAAAGCAGGCGGCCCTCACCTGTCCGGTGGCCCTCAGCCTTCACGAGAGCGTAAAACAAACGGTCATTTTCAACTTCTGACCAAGGCGGCTTGCAACGAGGCATACGTGATCCCGTAGTGCGACTCGTGGTAAACGGCCTGCCCATTTTTGATTACCAATACTTGGGGCGACTCGTGGCGCACCTGAAATACTTCGGCCAATTGGTTGGAGATGGCCCGATAGTTCAACAAATCAAGAAAGTAGGTTTTGGCCGATGCGTTTTCGTGCGGCTGCCATTGTCGCTCCAGCCGGTCCAGCGCCATGCGGCTGATGCTGCAGGTGGTGCTGTGCTTGAACACCAACACCGGCTCCGTAGCTGACGCTTCGATGAGTTCCTGAACCTGGGCCGGGTGGGTGAGCTTGATCCATTCCATACGCTCTTAATGATAAAGAACCTTCCAAAGTTCCTTTTCGCGTTTGTCGTAGCGGGGTTTACGCTCCTTTTCTTTTACGGTATTGGGTTGGATGGCCTGCTTGCGGAAAAGTTTGGCCCAAAACAGCCGCACCTGGGTAAGGGTGGTGCGCTCGCCATCTTGGTTGTACACACGGCCATGAGCAAATTGGGCATCCGGATGAAATTTTTTGCTCGTCACCCGGTTCACGCGGATGTTGCCCTGATAGTCTCCAATGCGCATGTAGTCCTTGCCGGGATAAATCACTTTCAGCGCTTTCTTGCTGCTGTTGGGATTGTGGCGGTAGGAATGAGCCAATCGTACACCCCCTACATACGAAGCGGCCCGTTCCAAACTGCGCGAAGGTTCGCGGCCGGGAAGTGCTTTTTTGGCGCTGAGCGGATTGCGGCCCAAGTCCCACGTGATCTTCATATTGCCCAGATATTCACTTGCCTTGACGGACGTTTTCGAAGGCTTGATCCCCATCATGGCGTTTTTGGCGACATGGGGTTTTTTCACGTAGTCGCGCTGACGCACGGGAGACTGTAGTCCATCCGTGGCAAATACTTGTTCACTCGGGCTTTTTTTCTTCAATGACCGCCCATCGGCATATGGGGTTTGCTTGTAGTGGCGTTTGAACCGCGACATCCGGATATCGCCCCGCGTAGTGATGCCCTGTTCACCCAAGGAAGGTTTCAATTCAAACATCCCCCAACTGCCCTTCCATTGCGATACGCGCAACGCTTTTTTGCGATCCAGTTGTGTCACTTTCCGGTCGCCCTGATAATTCAATCCTTGGCTGCCGATGCCATATTGTTGGTTCCAGCCGGTATTGCCACGGTAGTTGCTGATGCGCTTGTCCGGGCCGGTGGAGCGGCCCGCCCGGTAGTTGCCCGAATACAAACCTACCCGCGGGGTATTATAGATTTTCTGTGGCAGTCTTTCATTGCTGCGTGGCCTGTCGCTGATGCTGCCACCACCGGTTTTGGGTCTGCCGGCACGAAAGTTACCGCTGTACAGGCCCACCCTTGGCGTGTTGTATTGTTTTTGCGGCAGCCGTGCGTTGCTGCGCGCCCCATCGCTGATGCTGCCACCGCCACCTTTCGGTTTTCGCTTGGCGCGGAGGTTGCCGGAATAATTGAGGCCCTGCGCACCGATGACGGAAAATCCGCTGTTGCGACTGCCCCGATACGAACTGACGCGGGCCGAAGAAACCGATGGGCGGTCGTTGCGTCTGGCGCGAATGCTGCCCGAGTAGTTTAGCCCTTGCGATCCGCGCCCGGTGAGTTCCGTTCGCTTCATGCTTCCGCGATACGTGCCTACCCGCTCCGATCCGGGCGCGCCCGTACGCACGGGCAAGGGCGTATTAAAACGGGGCCTTCTGGCACTGATGCTGCCACCTCCACCCTGAACCTGCCGCGGGCCCCGCTTGCCTGCTATCTTTTGCAAGCCGCGTGCACCGATGCCGGGTGCCTTTCCCGGAAGGGGCGCACCGCCCGCCCGCACGGGCCGCGAAGCGGACCGGAAGCCTGAACCCGGTAGCGAACGTTGCCGTTGCTGACCTGATACGGAAAGATTGCGCTTAAAATAAAACTTGCCCGCCTGCACTTTTCGTACCGTGCGGTTTTCGCGCAGCGGACGGCCCGCCACATCGCCACGCCACGCCCGCTCACGCGAGGGGGTGGAGGAGTTATACCCCGACCGGAACGTGCCCGAATAGCCACCCTCCTTTTTTACTTTCCGCCCGGCATAGGGGTTGGGTGCAGCCATAATTTGGCCGCGCGTGCTGCGCGCATCGCGCGTGCGCAAGGTGCGCCCGGCAATGTCGCGGCCGGAGCCACGGATGGGGCGTTGTGCCCGGCCCGCATAGACATTTCTTTTGCTGCGCCCCACAAAGGCACGGGAGGAAGAGCGCGGGGCAGCCGCTCCGCCCGATTGGATACGGGGAGTGGCACTGGGTCTTCCAAATCGCGCCACCTGTTTCTTGTTGGAATAAGGCGCTCGATACACACGGGCCGAACGCGAAGCATTGTTGACGTAGGGACCACGCGCGGGGTACACGCGGGTGCGCGAGCGCGACACTGCGGGGCGTACAACCGCGCGGGCTCGGCTGTTGCTTTGCTTCCAGGTGCGCGTACTGGAGGAGCGCACCACGGCACTGCGTGACGGGCGCACTGTTTGGCCTCGCACTTTTTTTCCCGAATAGGTCTGAGGAACGGAATACACTGCCCGCTTGGCCGAAGATTGATCGCGTGTGCGCAACTTGCGCCCCGCCACGTCTTTGCCCGTGGCTTTATTGCCTCGGCCGGTGGGCTTTCGTGTTTGCACGCGCTGCCCATAGGTGTCAGCCGAAAGGAGCATGACAAATGCCACCATCAGCAAGAGCAGGGAACCGTTAAAAGCGGAAGGCTTGCGCATGAAAACACAAAAATTGCATACAAGGTAGGGATTTTTGGGCAATGGAAGGCGTAAAAAAATGGCCACCGTGGGGTGGCCATGCAAGTCTTTTATTGGTTACTGGCAGTCGTAGGTCATGGAAAAGGAAAACGGGTCATCATCATCATCGTACTGCTCAATACCTGAAATGGGATACCCCTGCGCGTTGTACTGATATATGTAGGTCACCACGTATGAGGTGGACAGGCCCGTGTGGGTTTCGCGGATGAGGTTATTCTCGCCAAAAAAACCAAACATAGCTCCTATGATGGGCGCACTGCTGACAAAACTTCTTTTGTCATCGTACTCAAGTTCGCTGGTTCCCGTTTCAAAGGCCGTTTCGCCATCATACGAGAACTCGGTGGCGGTGCTGGGGTTGCGCGAAGTTGTATTAGGGTACGTGTAGTCGATGTGCGAATACGCCAAAAAAACATCAGGCTCAAAATTGTCAAAATACGTCACCCGGCTCAATTGACCGTTCGAATTATAGGAATATTCGGTGCGTTCAACTTCGCCATCAAAATTGAAGTCGGTCCGTGTCACGCGCCCGCTGGCGTCATAGGTAAATGAAAACGAAATGATGTTTGCGGATAACCGAACTAAGTTATTTCCGTTGTATGTGGCGGTGAGTGTTAACGTCAACGGAAAACCACTCTCGTTGATGGTGGAGGTCACCGAAGATATTCGTCCATCCGATCCATAATTCAGCCCGAGGCGGCCAAAGTCATCCAGCCCGTCAAAACTGGTGAGCCGGCAATCAGTAGCTACATTGTTTTCATCGTCACCGCAACTTACTAAAAACAGGAAGCCAGCTAAAAAACAAAGAGAAAGAAGTTTTTTCATATCGTGCTATTTTTTTTATGATTCGACTTCAACAAAAACCGGGTAGGGTGGCCCATAGGCACCAAGCCACGCTGCCCGTTGCCGCTTTTACCGGCATTCATACGTCAGCGTTGACGTGGTGGAGGGTTCACCGTCAAACTGTTGGATTACGGTGGTGGGGTACCCGTGTTCATTGTACTGGTAGGTGTACGTGATACCATAGGAAAACTCGTTATCTTCCGCGGACGTGAACACCGTTCGTGTAACATTGTTCTCAGCAAAAAAGTCATCAACAATGCCCAGTACGCTGAGTGCCGGTGAACTGCCCGTAATGCTGCGCTTGTCATCATAGGTATAGTCCTTGGTTCCCACTTCCACCGCTACTCCGTCCACATATGTAAACTCCGTTGTCCGGGAAGGATTTCGCGTGGTGCTATTGCGGTACTCAAAAAGGGTATATGCTTCCTCCACAAACGGCCCAGAATCAAACTGGATGGACACGTCCACTCGTTGAAGTTGGCCGTTCCCGTTGTAGGCATACGCTGTGCGCGCGATGCCGCCAGCAAACACCAAATCAACGATGGAAAGGCGGGCGTTGCCGTCATAACTCAGGTTATACCGGCCTGCATCGTTTGGCAATGCCAGCGCGCTAAGGGTGCTGCCCGAATATTGAGCCGTGTACACGGCCGTCCCTTCGATACCATCGTCTTCCAACTCAACTTCCACCGTAGCCAATCTTCCATCTGCTTGATAGACAAAATCAACGGAGCCCTCGCCAAACTGAAATCCCGCAAAGGTCATGGGCTTACAGACTATTTGCGGAGACTCCTCATCATCACCGCAACTTACCAGACAAAGAAAACCAGCCAATAGAGTGAACGAAAAGATTTTTTTCATGCGCGTTTGGTTTGTGTGGACGAAATTACAATAATATTTTTTCATATCAAGCCACGAATTGCACCCGGAGAGCCGTATTCATATTGCGTTCACGTATGGAGAACATTGCGATTGCTTTGTAACTAATTGATATCTTGCTGTGCTGAGTGAGCACAAAAAACTGATGTAGGTAATGATGATCTGTATCAAAAACTGCGCAAAAATAATTCCTGCCGTGTGCTTGTGTTTTTGTTTTGCCTGCGAAACTGAAAATCCAACGGAGTTGGAAACACCCCCGGTTAACTTTTTTTCGATGAGTGTTAACCGAGGCGAATGGATACCCCGCCAACGCAGCACTACATGCGAAGATGTCTTTTACAGCTTGCCCGGGGCTTTTATTGGTCCCGAAGGATACCGGCCGTTTTATGACATCGTGGCGTTTGGCCAAACAAACGGGCATGATGCACACTTTGAGGTACAGGTGACAAACGTAGTGAAAACAGGAGTCTATCTGCTGGACAAAACATACCGAGAGTATCACAACTATGCCACCCTGCTTGTCTATGAAGGTTCTCAGCGGAAAAAATATGTAAGCCAAATAAAACGGGTGCCCTTTACCTTTACGGTAGATAAATTCCTGGCGAAAAGATCTCCTGTTTTTCAGGGCATTGAAGGCACGTTCGGTGGCGTGTTGTACAATGAGGAAAATCCCTTGGATTCGCTACTCATCGACCGCGGGATTTACCGGTTTGAGACAGACAACAAAGCCAAGTGCTACTACTAGCAGCGATGCGTTATGCCATCCTCCGTTAATAGCTCATCAGCCTTTCAATAGCGCCTCGTATCCTCCCTACCGGCAAAAAATTCCGCTCCAAAGTAGGCGCAAAGGGGATGGCTGTATCTAAACTGGCCACGCGCATAACGGGAGCATCCAGATACTCAAAACAATGTTCGGTAATCCAGGCCGCGATCTCGCCCCCGATGCCGCCTGTCAGTGTGTCTTCATGCAGAATCAACACGCGGCTGGTTTTCTTTACGGTGGCGGCCACAGCCTCCTGATCCCACGGCAGAAGTGTGCGCAAGTCCAGAATGTCCGCCTTTCGCTCGGGCATCGACTGCATTACTTCTTTGGCCCAAAGGACGCCCATGCCATAGGTGATGATAGAAACGTCTGATCCTTCACTCACCCAAGCGGCTTTGCCAATCTCCACCGTGTAGTAGTCATCGGGGATGTCGGCTTTGATGGAACGGTACAACAGCTTATGTTCAAAATACAAATACGGATTGGGGTCTTCGAGGGCGGCTGTCAGCAATCCTTTCGCGTCATACGGGTTGGACGGATAGACAATCTTTAACCCGGGGGTGTGAAAGAACCACGCCTCGTTACTCTGTGAATGAAATGGCCCCGCGGCCGTGCCCGCACCTGTGGGCATGCGCACCACCACATCGGCCGGCTGGCCCCAACGCCAATGTATTTTGGCCAGGTTGTTCACAATCTGGTTGAAACCCTCCGTCACGAAGTCGGCAAACTGCATTTCCACCATCGCCTTCATGCCTTTGATGGACAACCCGAGCCCTGACCCCACAATGGCCGACTCGCACAACGGTGTGTTGCGCACGCGCTCTTTGCCAAATTTCTCCACAAAGCCTTCGGTGATTTTGAACACGCCCCCATAGTCGGCAATGTCCTGCCCCATCAATACAAGATTGGGATGTTGCTCCATGGCTTGGCGCAACCCATCGCTGATGGCATCGATGAAACGCTTCTCGGATGTTTTCTGTGATGCGGGTGTCGTGACTATTTGCGCAAACGGGGCGTACACATCGCGCAGCTCGGCTTCTGTGTTGGCCTCGGGGTGGGTTTCTTCAAAGGCCACGGCCAACCCTTCTTCGATTTCGGTTTTTATTTTTTTGCGGAGTGAATCAATCGTTTTTGAATCGAGTATTCCCTGCGTCAACAGGAAGGCTTCATAGTTGGCAAGCGGGTCTTTCTTGGCCCATTCGTCCATCAGCTTCTTCGGCACGTATTTGGTACCACTGGCCTCCTCGTGGCCGCGCATTCGAAAGGTCATGCACTCCAACAATATAGGCCGGGGTTTTTTGCGCATCGATTCCGCCACGGTTTTCACCGTGTCATATACCTCCAGCACGTTGTTGCCGTCCACCTGAATGCCTTCCATACCGTAGCCGATGGCCTTGTCGATAAATTGCTTGCACCGGAACTGCTCGCGGCTGGGCGTAGAGAGCCCATAGCCATTGTTTTCAATTATGAAAATGACGGGCAGATCCCACACGGCAGCCACATTTACCGCCTCGTGAAAGTCACCTTGGCTGGTGCCGCCATCGCCATTGAAGACGGCCGTCACTTTTTTCTCGCCCGCCAGTTTGCACGCCAGCGCGATGCCATCGGCCACCCCGTTTTGCGGGCCCAAATGCGAAATCATGCCCACGATGTGGTGTTCGTTACTGCCAAAGTGGAAGGAGCGGTCGCGGCCTTTGGTGTAGCCCATGGGCGTGCCTTGCCACTGGGCAAACAGCCTGGCGAAGGGCATGTTGCGCCCCGTAAATACCCCCAGGTTTCGGTGCATGGGCAAAATGTATTCGTCCGCCTCCAGGGCCTGGGTCAGCCCCACGGAAATGGCCTCCTGCCCGATGCCGCTAAACCACTTGCTGATCTTGTTCTGCCGCAAAAGGATCAGCATTTTCTCTTCGATCATCCGGGGTTTGAGCAATGCCTGGTAGAGATGGAGCAGCGTGGCATCGGGGTACTTTTTGCGGTTGAATTTCATGGGCGAAAGGTACGCAGGGCCCGCAAAACTCATTGGATCAGCTTCTATTTTTTACTTTTGTGCCCGCGTGGCTGTGACCCGATTTATCTCTTTACAACTGCATGATCTCTTTTTCCGAATTCACCCTCGACAATGGTTTGCGCGTCATTGTGCACGAAGACCCTTCCGTTCAAATAGCCGTAGTCAATGTGTTGTATGATGTGGGCTCGCGCGATGAAGACCCGAACAAAACGGGCTTCGCGCACTTGTTTGAACACCTGATGTTTGGCGGCTCAAAAAACATCCCCAATTACGATGAGCCCCTGCAACTTGTGGGCGGTGAAAACAACGCCTTCACCAGCACCGACATCACCAACTACTATTTGAGCGTGCCCGCGGCCAATATTGAAACGGGCTTTTGGTTAGAGAGCGACCGCATGCTTGGATTATCGTTCGACCCCCACGTGCTGGAGGTGCAACGCAAGGTGGTCATCGAAGAGTTTAAACAGCGCTATCTGAACCAACCGTATGGCGATGTGTGGCTTAAACTGCGGCCCTTGGCGTATCAAACCCATCCTTATCGGTGGGCTACCATCGGCAAAGAAATCAGCCACATCGAAAACGCCACGCTGGACGATGTGAGCCGGTTTTTTTACACGCATTATGTGCCCAACAATGCCATCTTGGTGGTGGCGGGCCATGTTACGCTGCCCCAAGTAAAACGCCTGGCCGAAAAATGGTTTGGGCCCATCCCGAAAGGAAATGAACGGACGCGCCACTTGCCCCAGGAACCGAAACAGACACAAAAGCGCGTGCAACACCTGGAAGCGCGCGTGCCCGCCAACGCGCTGTACAAGACCTGGCACATGGGCGGCCGTTTTGATGCCGACTATTACGCCAGCGACCTGCTTAGCGATGTATTGAGCCGCGGCCAATCGAGCCGGTTGTATCAAAAACTGGTGCAAGAGAAAGAAATCTTCACTTCTATTTCCTCGTTTGTCACGGGCACCATCGACCCCGGCATGTGGGTGGTGAGCGGGCGGGTGCGCGAGGGCATTGCGTTGGAGCAAGCCGAACACGAAGTGGACGAGGTCATTCGCGAATTGATCAGCGCCCCCATCGAAGCCACCGAGTTGGAAAAAGTAAAAAACCAAGCTGAGGCATCTCTTGCCTTTGGCGAGGTGGACGTACTAAACCGCGCCATGAACCTGGCCTTTGCCAAGCTCTCGGGCAATGCCGGCTTGGTGAACGAAGAGGGCGCGCGTATCCAGCAAGTAACGGCCGAGCAGCTCCAAGCCGTGGCCGCTGCTACGCTGCGCGAAGACAACGCCAGTGTGCTGTACTATCACGCCAAGGGTTGATCGGGCACGGAAAACGTGAAGGCGGTGCCCTCGCCCAATTTCGAGGTGACGGAAATATCTCCGCCCAATTTTTGAAGCGTCTCTTTGACGATATATAACCCAAGTCCTGACCCTTCCGATTTTTCGGAAGCGCGATAGAACATATCAAACACGCGGTGCAGATGTTCGGGCGCAATGCCCATACCGTTGTCTTCCACGGTGATGAACACGGTTTTTTCTTTTCGGAAACCACTCAGGCGGATGAAGCGGTCGGTCTTTGCGGCATCGTGGTATTTATAGGCGTTGGATACCAGGTTGTTCAACACCACCCGCAAACGGTTGATGTCCGTAGTGGCCGTCATCGCAGCGTCTACATCATAGAGCAACTTTACCTTGCGTTGGTCCACGGCATACGCCAGGGTGCGGGCAATCTCTTCCAGCAGCGGCCGCACGGCCACCTCGCCTACCGTCAGGCCCAGGCGTGTGTTGCGCGAATAGTCGGTGACTTCTTTGATAAACCCTTCCATGGTTTTGATGCGCTCTTTCATCATGCCCATGTAGAGGTGAAGTTCATCTGGCGAGTTGGTTTTCTCGCTGAGGTGAATCAAACCCAAGAGCGAAGCCAGCGGGGCACGCATATCGTGGCTGGCGCTGTACACAAAGCGGTCAAGTTCTTCATTGGTTTTGGCCAACTGACGGTTTTTCAGGTTGATCTCCTCTTCGGCTTTCTTCCGTTCGTCAATGTCGATAATGGAACCCACCACCACCTGCACCCGGTCAATGGTATCCAACTGGATCACTCCGCTGTCCAGAAACCATTTGTAATGCCCACTTTTGGTTTTCAACCGCAGTTCGTTCTGGTAGGGCGACCGAAGTCGACTGGGATCGTTCATGTCCAAATTCATGCGCTCGGCATCAGCCGGGTGTATCATCTCCTTCAGGTACTTCTGTATCGAAATATCTTGCAACTCATTTTCTGCGTAGCCCAACAAATTCTTGTAGGTCACCGACACAAAAATTTCCTGGGTCTGAAACCGCCACTCATAAATACCGGCCCGCGTGCCCTCCACCGCCAGTTGAAAACGCTCTTCGCTTTTTTTCAGGCCGCGTGTCGCTTCCAGCAATTGCTGCTCACTGGCCAGCAGGGAACTTTCCGACTCGTGATTGCGCTTCAGCAAAAAGTAAACAACAAAACTGCTGACCGCCAAGCTGATGATCAGGTTGATGCGAAAGGCTGCCCGGAAGGTTTCATCGAGATATACCGGCCGGGGAATCAATTCAAAATCGAAATGAAAAGCCAGCATGGCCAGCACAAATGTGCCTACACCAAACGCGAAGCCCCACGCCCGTTCACTGTACCCAAACAAGATCAGCCCAATAAGCGCACATGGAATAAAGTAAAGAAACACACCCCCGTAGGGATGATCGCCATCGGCAAAAACAAACACCACGCTATTGACTGAAACCAGCATAAAAATGGTAGCCACGCGGTAGAAACCCTGCCGGTTGAGCCAAATGGTAACGCCCCCCATGACGATGAGCGCAACATAGTAGGCGTAAAACGTGTGCATCCCAATGGAGTAATCGAGGTAGATGTACAGGATGCCCACAAACGAAATGATGAGGGCAAATTGGCCGCGCAGCATCGCAAACTTGTACTCTTTTCGCGAGGGGATGTGCGCGCGGCCTAACAGAAGGTTTCGCAACAGGTTGGTCATGGGCTGCCGTGGGTCAATATTAGCGGAAACCAATCAAATTTCTGTGACGCGGTAATAAGGTATCAGGTTTCGGCACGATTGCCGACATTTACTGCCACAAAAAACACCAAATGAAATTACGCGTAGGACTCGGCTTTGATGTGCATGAACTGGAAGCGGGAAGGCCTTTCTTTTTGGGCGGTATCGAACTGGCCGGTGCCCCCAAGGGCGCGGTGGGCCACAGCGATGCGGACGTGCTCATACACGCTATTTGCGATGCGCTGCTGGGGGCGGCCAACCTGCGCGACATTGGCTTTCACTTTGCCAACACCGACAACCGGTGGAAAGGGATGGACAGCAAGTTCTTTTTGAAAGAGGTAACCCGCATGCTTCATGAAAAAGGATGGCGAATCGGGAATGTGGATTGTACCCTCTGCCTTGAAAAACCTAAGGTAAACCCGCATATTCCTGCCATGAAAACCGTGCTGGCCCCGTTAATGGAGATTTCGGAAGATGACATTTCCATCAAAGCCACCACCAATGAGAAGTTGGGCTACGTGGGGCGCGAAGAGGGAGTAAATGCCATGGCGGTGTGTTTGATCACGCACGTGCCATAACAGATGAGCCGCTGGGAAAAAGTACTGACGCAATTGTTGGAAGGGAGATAGTAAAAAAGAAAGAAGCCGACTTTTGTATGCATGACCTGGAACTCATTACCACCGCAGACGGTTCCCACTCCCTTCTCCACACCTCGCTTGGCGAAACATACCACTCGCGCCATGGGGCCCGGCAAGAATCTCTGTATGTGTTCATCCAACAAGGTATGGCACAGATGCCCCACCCGCAATTGGCTGTTTTGGAAGTGGGTTTTGGCACGGGCCTCAATGCGTGGCTGACCTGGCAACATGCGCTGGCCACCGGCCAAACGATTCGCTACACCTCGTTGGAAACCGACCCCTTACCCGAAGAAATCTGGGCGGCTCTCAACTACGTGTCGGAAACCGAAAAGCCGCTCTTTCATGCCCTTCACCAGAGCCCCTGGAACGCATGGCATGTGCTCGACAATCGCATGATGCTTTACAAGTGGCACGCCTCGGTATTGGATAGCAACATTGATGCAGCCGCTTACGATGTGATTTACTTCGATGCGTTTGCCCCAAACAAACAACCGGAGTTATGGCAAAAATCCGTGATCCAAAAAATGGCGGACGCGCTCGTACCGGGCGGTGTGTTTGTTACCTACTGCGCCAAAGGCCAACTAAAACGCGACTTGCGAACGGCTGGCATGGTGGTAGAGTCACTGCCCGGCCCACCGGGCAAACGCGAAATGGTACGTGCGCGAAAGCCCGCGTGAGACAATAAAAATTTTTCAAGTCGATCGTGCCAAATGCGTTAATTTTGCTGCTCAATTTTTACGCACGTGTCAAAGAAACTGGTGAAAATAGGAACGGTGCAAATGAGTTGCACTGCCTCGCCCCGTGAAAACCTGGCGAAAGCCATCGAGCGCATCCGCCAAGCGGCCGCCCAAGGGGCGCAGATTGTGTGCCTGCAAGAACTTTTTACTTCGTTATACTTCTGCGATGTGGAAGACTATGAAAATTTCAAACTGGCAGAACCGATACCCGGCCCCTCCACCGATGCACTCTCCAAGGTGGCGAAAGAACTGGGCGTGGTGATCATTGCATCCCTTTTTGAAAAACGGACCGAAGGACTTTATCACAACACCACGGCTGTCATAGATGCCGATGGAACCTACTTGGGCAAGTACCGGAAGATGCACATCCCCGATGACCCTGCCTACTACGAAAAATTTTATTTCACGCCCGGAGACCTCGGCTACAAAGTATTCAAAACGAAGTTTGCCACGTTGGGCGTGCTCATCTGCTGGGACCAATGGTATCCGGAGGCGGCACGCATCACCGCGCTGATGGGCGCGGAGATCTTGTTTTACCCGACCGCCATCGGCTGGGCTACTTCGCAAGATGAAGCCACCAACAGCGAGCAATACAATGCGTGGCAAACCATCCAGCGCAGCCATGCCGTGGCAAACGGCTTGCACGTGGTCAGTGTAAACCGTGTGGGCTTTGAGCAAAACGGGGCCATGAAGTTTTGGGGCGGATCGTTTATCAGCAACCCGCTGGGGCGCGTGCTGTACTTGGCATCGCACGAGGCGGAAGAAGTGCACGTAGAAGAAATTGACTTGGCGCGCACCGACAGCTACCGCACCCACTGGCCCTTCCTCCGCGACAGACGGATCGACTCCTATCAGCCGATTACAAAAAGGTTTATTGATGAGTAGTGGCTGGACACAAAGACCACAAAGGAGCACAAAGATTCACTGAGATGCTGGTTGAAAATGAAATTTCAAACAAAATCATTGGCTGTGCCATTGAAGTTCATAGGGCATTGGGTCCTGGCCTCCTGGAATCTGCCTATCGTGAATGCTTGTTTTACGAATTGGTGAAAAGCAACCTAATCGTTGAAAAGGAAAAACCCATGCCCATCACGTACAAGGAAATAAAACTTGATCATGGTTACAGAATGGACTTGGTAGTTGATAATAAGGTTGTCATTGAAATAAAAACAGTCGAGGCTTTTGCCGATGTCCACACGGCTCAATTACTGACGTATCTGAAACTGGGAAACTATAAACTTGGATTACTTATAAATTTCCATGTCGCATTATTGAAAGACGGCATTAAACGGATCATCAACTAAACTCTTTGCGTTCTTTGTGACCCTTTGTGCAACTCTGTGTACAGCCTATGACATTATCCTTCCCAACACCTAAACAAACCGGGTACTATTTCCCAGCTGAATTTGCACCCCACGAAGCTACGTGGCTCAGCTGGCCCCACAAGGAAGCTTCCTGGCCGGGCAAAATAGAAAGCATTTATCCGCGCTATGCAGAGTTTGTCAAGTACCTAGCTGAAGGCGAGACCGTGCGCATCAACGTGGCCGATGAGATCATGAGGCAAAAAGCCATTGAGCACCTGGCCAAGGCTGGGGCGGATCTCGCCCGCGTGGAATTTTATTTTCACCCCACCAACGATGCCTGGTGCCGCGACCACGGCCCGGCTTTCCTTGTACACCGCACCGAAAAAAAGAAAATGATTGTAGACTGGGGCTATAACGCGTGGGGCGATAAATATCCTCCGTATGACCTGGACGATGTCATCCCCACATCAATTGCCAACCACTTTGGATGGCCCGTGGTACATCCGGGTATTGTGATGGAAGGTGGCTCGGTGGAATTCAACGGAAAAGGAACACTGCTTACAACCCGGGCGTGTTTGCTAAACCCCAACCGCAATCCGCACCTCAATCAAAAACAAATTGAAGAATACCTGATTCAGTTTTATGGCGTGGACCACATCCTTTGGCTGGGCGATGGCATTGTGGGCGATGATACCGATGGCCACATTGACGACCTGACCCGGTTTGTCAATGCCGACACGGTGGTCACCATCATAGAAGACGACTCGCATGACGCGAACTACCACTTGTTGAAGGAAAACCTCAAAGAACTGCACTCCCTACGCCTCGAAAACGGAAGGCCATTGAACATCGTAGAACTTCCGATGCCTTCGCCTGTGGAATACGAAGGACAGCGGCTGCCGGCCTCGTATGCCAATTTTTATATTGCCAACAAGTATGTAGTGGTGCCCACCTTCCGCGATCGCAACGATGACAAGGCACTCCGCATTTTGCAAGATTGCTTCCCTGACCGACAAGTCGTGGGCATTGACTCAACCGATATCATCTGGGGGCTGGGCTCGTTTCATTGCCTCAGCCAGCAGGAGCCTGCCATTTAAGGTTGGGGAGCACGTTTAAGGAACGCGATGGCACGCCTCAACGTTTCCTGACCCGCTTCGGTGTCCAGGTTGAATTGAAACTCGTGCGGCAAGGGCGGGCTGTAGTCGGGAGCAAAAAACAACGAATCCACCGCCACGCCCAGTTGAGTGAGCCTTGCTGCCATGGCACGCGACTGCGGCAAGAGGGGGTCCGCATTGCCCGCAGCAATAAAACTGCGTGGGAAATCCTTAGACACATACTGTACGACCGAAGCGGTGCGAAACTCCGGATCATGTTGAAAGTCGCGACTGCCACTATACGACCACAAAACCGTCCGCAGAAACCCACCGAAAGAACCATCCAGGTTGACGCGGGTGGCATCGTACGCTCCGCAAAACAACAACATCGCCTTCAGTTGGTTGCCCGTCAGCGCAGGGCGGATGTTCATCAATCGGGCATAGGCCGTGTCGGTAATAACAGCCGCTGCTTGGGCCACAATGTGCGCCCCACCCGAATCACCGGCCAATACAACTCGCGCGGTGTCAAGGCGGTAATCACGCGCGCGCGACTGTAAAAATCCCAACGCTTTCATCGTCTGCCGAACCGGTGTGGGGTACGTGGCCTCCGGGGCAATCGAATAATCGATGGAAGCCACAACAAAGCCATGGCTCGCTAAAATGCGACAATAATTACCCACCTGATCCTTACTACCCGAAATCCAGCCACCACCATGTACCCATACAAGGGCGGGCAAAACGCTGTCCTCAGATACGTTGGACGGATAAAAAATATCCATCGCGACTCCCTCGTCATACGCCTGATCGAGTATTTCCGTGATGCCTTCCGGCACGTGTTTGGCCAACGCTTGGTTCATCTTCTCGCCCTCGCGGTCAAACACATAGCGAAAAAACAAAGCAGAGGGCCAGGGCGAGAATCGAAAAAAAAGATAGCCTATTGTCAGCATCAGGGCTACCGTCACCAGAATCTTCACTCCGCGCTTCATAGATACAAAGGGTTTGGTGACCAAGTTACCAAACACACGCGTTTTGCCACCCCCCATCCACATCAAAAAATGGCGAACGTTCGGCTCAATCACTACTTTTGTCGCAAAGACAAACTGTGACACTGATCAAATCCATCTCCGGCATCCGCGGAACCATTGGCGGAAAACCGGGCGACAACCTTACCCCGTTGGACGTGGTAAAATTTGCGGCCGCGTTTGGCAGTTGGGTACAATCCCGAAAAGGGAAAAAAATCGTGATCGGGCGCGATGCCCGCCTGTCGGGTGAAACGGTAAGCCAACTGGTGGCGGCCACGTTGCAAAGCCTCGGGCTGGACGTCATCGACCTGGGCCTCTCCACCACCCCCACGGTGGAACTGGCCGTAACGTGGGAGAAAGCACATGGGGGCATCATCCTCACCGCCAGCCATAACCCGATCCAATGGAATGCCCTGAAACTGTTAAATGAGAAAGGGGAATTTATCTCCGCAGCGGATGGTGCCGAGGTGTTGAGGCGAGCACAGGCCGAAGAGTTTGTGTTTGCGGACGTGCTCAAGCTCGGAGCCTACGAGAAAAAAGAAAAGTACATCCAAAAGCACATTGATCTCATTTTAAAATACAAATGGGTGGATGCGAAAGCCATTAAAAAAGCCAAATTCAAGATCGCGGTGGATGCCGTCAACTCCACGGGCGGTATAGCCGTACCAAAATTGTTAAAGGCCCTGGGGGTGAAGAAAGTGGTGGCGTTGTACTGCGATCCCACCGGGCACTTCCCCCACAACCCGGAGCCGCTGCCCGAGCACCTGACCGCCATCGCCAAAAAAGTAAAAAAAGAGAAGTGCGACTTGGGCATTGTGGTAGATCCGGATGTGGATCGGTTGGCGTTGATCCAGGAAAATGGCAAGCCCTTTGGCGAAGAATACACGTTGGTAGCCGTGGCCGACTACATGCTATCCAAACGAAAAGGCAATACCGTATCCAATTTATCGTCCACACGGGCCCTGCGCGACATCACCGAGAAAGCCAAAGGCACGTCCACGGCAGCGGCCGTGGGCGAAGTAAATGTGGTCAATGCGATGAAGGAGACAAAGGCCGTGATCGGTGGCGAAGGCAACGGTGGCATCATCGTACCCGACTTTCACTATGGCCGCGATGCACTGATCGGTATTGCCCTGTTTCTTTCGCACCTCGCGAAATCAAAACTCAAAGCCTCGGAATTACGCGCCACCTATCCCCCGTACTTCATTTCGAAAAACAAGATCGAACTGACGCCCGGGCTGGACGTGGATGGCCTGTTGGAAAAAGTAAAAGCCAGGTACGCACAGGAAAAAATCAACACGGCCGATGGCGTGAAAATCGATTTTGAATCCGCCAAAGAATGGGTTCACCTGCGCAAGTCCAACACTGAGCCCATCATCCGAATCTATGCCGAATCGCAAGACGAGAAAAAAGCCAATGCCCTGGCACAGCGCATCATGGACGACATCCGGAATCTGGCATCCTAACAAGTGTTTTACCTAACAACCGTTCATGTTGCTTCAAAATTTTTTGTGCGACAGCCGTTGTTGAAACAAAATAAATTCCGCAATCTTGTAAGCGCACAAGAAAAAAATAGAGGCATGACACTGTTCATCGAATCATTTTTGAATACCCGACTGGTCGCGATCGGTCGTGTGCTTGTGATGATCAGCGTCATTCTACTCCCGCCTAAACGGGGCTGGTGACGCTATCGTGCAACGAAATGAATGACCGTCCCGCCCACCCGCGGGACGGTTTTGTTTTATAGACCGGGTAGCCAACTAACGATTGTTCAAAAAGAAACTATGTACTACAACGACCAAACGGTACTCTTCCTCGATGGAAAGTTTGTCAAAGCCAAAGACGCCCGCATCGACTTATTCAGTCAAACCTTACACTATGGCTACGGCACCTTTGAGGGTATCCGGGCATACCAAACGGTCCATGGCGTCAAAATCTTCAAAGCGCATGAACACTTTGAGCGGCTGCGCAAAAGCTGCGCGCTCGTCAACATACCGTTTCACTACACGGCCGAAGAGCTGACGCAGATAAGCTATCAAGTCCTGGAGCGGAATAAGCTGACCAACGCCTACCTGCGGCCGTTGGTCTATTGCGGCCCCAACATGTCGCTTACTGCCCCCAAGCAGGTGTCGGTAATGATCGCTGCCTGGGAATGGGGCAAGTACTTGGGCGATCAACTCGTGCGCGTATGTGTGTCTTCGTACCAGCGGCCTAACCCCAAGTCTGTGCGCGTAGAGGCCAAGGTGTGCGGCCATTACATCAATTCCATTTTAGCCACCACCGAAGCCAAGGAGCGCGGCTTTGATGAAGCCTTGATGCTGGATGCCAACGGATACGTGGCCGAAGGGCCGGGCGCCAATTTCTTTTTCGAAAAAGACGGTGTGCTGTACACGCCACCGCTGGGAAACATTTTGCCGGGCATTACGCGCGCTACCGTGTTGGAGATTTGCCACGAGCTGGAAATCCCGGTCGAGGAACGTCTCTTCCGCGTGGAGGAATTATTTGAGGCCGATAGTGCCTTTTTCTGTGGCACAGCTGCCGAGGTCATCGGCATCGATTCAGTAGAAGGCCAATCGTTCAAAAAGCCGTGGAAGTCGTCATTGGGTGCCATCGTGCAGGAAGCATATCAATGCATCGTGTTGGACAAAAGCTATAGCTACGTAATCGTGTAAGTGCCCGTGAGCGAAATTAATAAATACAGTCGCACCATCACCCAAGACCCTACCTTACCCGCCTCGCAGGCGATGCTGTATGGTATTGGGCTTTCCGAACAAGACTTAACAAAAGCACAAGTAGGCATTGTGAGCACAGGCTTTGACGGCAATACGTGCAACATGCACCTGAACGACCTGGCGCGTGAAGTGAAGCAGGCCGTGTGGGATCAGGAATTGGTGGGGTTGGTGTTTCACACCATTGGCGTGAGCGATGGTATTGCCAACGGCACGGAAGGCATGCGCTATTCACTGGTCAGTCGCGATGTGATTGCCGATTCCATCGAAACAGTTTGTGGCGCACAGTATTATGATGGCCTCATTGCCGTGGTGGGCTGCGATAAAAACATGCCCGGCTCGTTGATCGCCATGGGGCGGCTGAACCGGCCGGCCATCATGGTGTACGGGGGCACCATTGCCGGTGGCCACTACAAGGGCAAAGAGCTCAACATCATCTCCGCGTTCGAAGCCTTGGGCGAAAAGATCAAAGGCCAGCTATCCGAAGAAGATTTCAAAGGCATCATTCAAAACTCGTGCCCGGGCGCAGGCGCCTGTGGCGGCATGTACACGGCCAACACGATGGCTTCGGCCATTGAAGCGTTGGGTATGGCGTTGCCTTACTCGTCATCCAACCCCGCGCTCAGCAAAGAGAAATCACTCGAGTGCGTGGAAGCGGGCAAAGCCATCCGGCTGTTGCTGGAAAAAGACATCAAACCGCGCGACATAATGACGCGCAAGGCGTTCGAAAACGCCATCACCCTCGTGATGGTACTGGGCGGATCGACCAATGCCGTGTTGCACTTGATTGCCATGGCCAAAAGCGTGGGGCTGTCATTGACGCAAGATGATTTCCAACACATCTCCGACAAAACCCCGCTGCTGGGCGATCTAAAACCCAGTGGCAAATACCTGATGGAAGCGGTCCATATAATCGGAGGGCTGCCGGCCGTCATGAAGTACCTTTTGCAAAAAGGATTTCTCCATGGCAACTGCCTAACGGTGACCGGAAAAACCGTGGCCGAAAATGTGTCTTCGGCACCCGACCTGGACTTTGAAAAACAAGATGTAATCGTACCGGTGGAACGGGCATTGAAGAAAACAGGTCACCTTCAGATTTTGTACGGCAACCTGGCCGAAAAAGGATCGGTGGCCAAGATTACCGGAAAAGAAGGCGAGCGCTTTAAAGGAACGGCACGTGTATTCAATGGCGAGTTTGAATTGGTTGACGGTATCAAATCCGGAAAAATAAAAGAGGGCGATGTGGTGGTGATTCGTTATGTAGGCCCAAAAGGCGCGCCCGGTATGCCCGAAATGTTAAAGCCTACTTCGCTGATCATGGGCTCCGGTCTGGGCAAGAGTGTGGCCCTGATCACCGATGGCCGCTTCAGCGGGGGCTCGCACGGTTTTGTCATTGGCCACATCACACCCGAGGCTTTTGACGGTGGGCTGCTGGCGTTGGTGGAAGACGGTGACTGGATTGAAATAGACGTAAAAAAACACCAGATCAATTTATTGGTCGATGAAAAAACCTTGGCGATTCGCAGATCACAATACAAACCCAAACCGCTGCGCGCCAACAGCGGCATATTGTACAAATACGCCAAACTGGTGAAAACGGCAGCCGAGGGATGCGTGACGGACGAGGACTGACTCCGCGCCCTTTGCAAAAAAAGTATACGGAGAGAACGCTTACAAGATATAAAACAAACAACCCACCTACGCCAAGGCATCGGAGGGTAAAATAAAATGACCATGGTAGCAACCGAGATTGAAAAACGAGAAGAGATGGCGGTGAAGACTGCCGTGAAAATCACGGGGTCGGAGGTGTTGCTTCGTTGCCTGGTGGAGGAAAAAGTACAGCACATTTTTGGTTATCCCGGTGGTGCCATCATGCCGGTGTACGATGCGCTCTATCATTATGCGGATAAACTGAAACATTTGTTGGTGCGCCACGAGCAGGGTGCCATCCATGCCGCGCAGGGCTATGCACGCGTGTCCGGCAAAACGGGGGTGGTCTTTGCCACTTCGGGGCCGGGTGCCACCAACTTGGTAACGGGTCTGGCGGATGCATTGATCGACTCTACACCGATCGTATGCATCACGGGTCAAGTATTTGCCCATTTGTTGGGTACCGATGCCTTTCAGGAGACCGATGTGATCAACACCACGTTGCCCGTCACCAAGTGGAACGTGCAAGTAACCGAAGCCAAAGACATTGCGCCCGCCATCGCCAAAGCATTTTACATTGCCGCCAGCGGACGGCCCGGGCCCGTGTTGGTGGACATTACCAAAAACGCACAGAACGAACTGATCGAAGAGGAGCCCTACGTGCCGTGCACGCACGTTCGCACCTATAAGCCCAAACCCGCTTTGTCACTCACCGATGTGCACGCGGCCGCCACGCTGATCAACGAAGCCAAACGACCTTACCTGCTCGCTGGGCAAGGCGTGTTGTTGGCCAATGCCACGCACGAGTTGATTGCCTTCTCCGAAAAAACGGGCATTCCCGTGGCCAGCACCTTGCTCGGCCTGGGGGCATTCCCCACAGACCATCCAAACTATGTGGGATACCTGGGCATGCATGGCAACTATGGCCCCAACATCAACACCAACGAATGCGATGTACTCATTGCCGTGGGCATGCGCTTTGATGACCGCGTAACGGGCAACGTAAGCAAATACGCCAAACAGGCAAAAGTCATTCACATCGAGTTGGACAAGGCCGAGATCAACAAGATCATCAAGGCCGATGTAGCAGTGCACGCGGATGCCAAAGAAGCCTTGGCTGCGTTGACACCCGTGTGTGCCGCCAAACAATATCCCGACTGGATCGCCCGTTTCGCCCAACTCAACCACGAAGAGTTTGAAAAAGTGGTGGAGAAAGAAATCAACAACACCGACAGCTTAAAAATGGCAGAAGTGGTTCACATGGTATCGGAGCTTACCCAAGGCAAAGCCGTGGTGGTTACCGATGTGGGCCAACATCAAATGGTCACCTCACGCTACTACAAATACAAGAATCCACGTACCAGCATCACCTCGGGCGGAGCCGGCACCATGGGCTTTGCGTTGCCGGCAGCACTGGGCGCCAAGGTGGCCGCACCCGACCAGCAAGTCATTGCCATTATTGGCGATGGGGGCTACCAGATGACGATGCAAGAGCTGGGCACCATCATGGAATATGAAATCCCTGTAAAAATATTGGTACTCAACAACAACTTTTTGGGCATGGTGCGCCAGTGGCAGCAGTTGTTCCATGGCAAGCGCTACTCGTTCACCGAGATGCGCAACCCCGATTTCATCAAAATTGCCGAAGCGTATAACATCCGGGCCGACAAGGTGACGCAACAAAAGGACCTCAAGACTGCGTTGGAGAATATGCTCGACTCAGCCTCTGCGTACTTTCTGGAGGTAGTGGTTGAAAAAGAAGACAATGTTTTTCCCATGGTGCCGGCCGGGGCCGGTGTGGCGGAGGTCATTCTGGAAATTCCAAAGAAGACGTGAGCGGTGAGATATGCGTACAGAGACGTCTCAAATCGCTCTACTACATACAGGCATGATTATGAAACAAGAGTTCACAATGGAGGTAACAGCAGACAATAATTTTTCTGTGCTGAACAGGATTATTAATGTGCTGAACCGCAGACGGGTGCGTATCAAAAAACTGATGGCGCATGAAAATGAACAAGACTTCAAACGCGGAAGCGTAGTCATGCTCGTATTCACCACCTCTGACCTGATTGAGAAAGTAAAACTTCAATTGGAGAAACTCATCGAGGTCGAAGAAGTAAAAGTATTTGACGGCAGTCATGTCTACATGGAAATGAGTGAGCGGATTGTGGATGTGGACTGAGAGATTAAAAATTCAAGATTCGAAATTCAAAACTTAAAAGCTAAAATCTAAAAACGAATACAATGGCAAAGATCAATTTTGGTGGCACCTTCGAAGAAGTGGTGACCCGCGAAGAGTTTCCCATGGAAAAAGCCCGGGCAGTTTTGCAAAACGAAACCATCGCCATCATCGGCTATGGCGTGCAAGGACCGGCCCAGGCATTGAACCTCCGCGACAATGGTTTTAACGTCATCGTGGGCCAACGTCAAGGCACCAAAACATGGGACAAGGCCATCGCCCACGGATGGGTACCCGGAGAGACACTGTTTGATATAGCCGAAGCGGCCAAACGCGGCACCATCATCCAGTTTTTGATGAGCGATGCCGGACAAATTGAAACCTGGCCCGTCATCAAGCCCTACCTGACCAAAGGTAAGGCGCTTTATTTTTCACATGGTTTTGGCATCACGTTCAAAGACCAGACCGGCATCGTCCCCCCTGCGGATGTAGACGTGATCTTGGCCGCCCCCAAAGGTTCGGGCACTTCCGTGCGCAGATTGTTCCTACAGGGCAAGGGCATCAACTCCAGCTATGCTGTCTTTCAAGATGCCACCGGCCACGCGAAAACACGCGCCATCGCGCTCGGCATCGGGGTGGGCTCGGGCTATCTGTTCGAAACTGATTTCAAAAAAGAAGTGTACAGCGACTTGACGGGCGAACGCGGCACACTGATGGGCGCCATTGCCGGTATCTTTGAAGCCCAATACGAAGTGTTGCGCTCCAAGGGGCACTCACCCTCCGAAGCCTTCAACGAAACCGTAGAAGAACTCACGCAAAGCCTGATGCCGCTGGTGGCGGAAAACGGCATGGACTGGATGTACGCCAACTGCTCCACCACGGCCCAGCGGGGCGCGTTGGATTGGAAAAAGAAATTCAAAGCCGCCACGTTGCCCGTGTTCAAAGAATTGTACGAGAGCGTGGCCAGCGGAGCCGAGGCCAGGCGCACCATTGAAACCTGCAGCAAACCCGACTACCGCGAAAAACTGGCCGAAGAGTTGAAAGAACTTCGCGAAAGTGAATTATGGCAAGCCGGTGCTGCGGTGCGCGCACTGAGGCCGGAAAAGGAGAAGGTAGAAGCGAGTATGATTAACTAAATTCAAATTGGCAGTTGACAATTACCAATTGACAAAGTCATCTCATTGTCGATTGTTTTTTGTCAATTGTCAATTTTTTTAAAGATGATTACTACCCTCACCCACGACATCGACATTCACCGGGCGCACTTGGTGTTGAAAAACATCGTGCTCAAAACCCCGTTGCAGTTCCATCAAAAGTTGTCTGCACGGTGGGGGGCAGTGGTGTACCTGAAGCGCGAAGACCTACAAGTGGTGCGTTCCTACAAAATCCGCGGAGCGTACAACCTGATCCAAAGCCTTTCGGCCGATGAGCGGCAACGCGGAGTCGTGTGCGCCAGTGCCGGAAACCATGCCCAAGGCGTGGCCCTTTCGTGCAAACTGCTCAACATCCACGGGGTCATCTACATGCCGGCCATCACGCCCAAGCAAAAGATCAATCAGGTAAAGATGTTTGGCAATGGCTTGATTGAAATTGTGCTGATTGGCGACACGTTTGACGAATGCCAAGAGCATGCACTTCGATTCTGCGAGGAAAGCCATCGTGTTTTTATTCCGCCTTTTGACCATCTCAAAACCATTGAAGGGCAAGGCACCGTGGCCAAGGAGGTACTGGATGAGCAATCCGACATTGACTTTTTGTTTGTGCCCGTGGGCGGTGGTGGTCTCAGCGCTGGCATGGCGCACTATTTCAACACGTATTCGCCCCAAACAAAAATCATCGGAGTGGAGCCCCAGGGGGCACCGTCAATGAAGGAAGCCCTCAAAGCCGGCAAACCGGTCATGCTGGAAAACATCCAACGATTTGTGGACGGAGCCTCCGTAAAGAAAGTGGGTGACCTCACCTTTCAACTTTGCAAAGACACCCTGGCCGATGTGGTCTTGGTGCCCGAAGGAAAAGTAAGCTCCACCATTCTGCAACTCTACAATGAAGATGCCATCGTAGCCGAGCCCGCGGGCGCGCTCACCATTGCCGCACTCGACCAATATGCGCACCGCATCGCAGGCAAAAAAGTGGTGTGTGTACTCAGCGGTGGCAACAATGACATCGACCGCATGCAAGAAATAAAAGAACGGTCGCTGTTGTATGAGGGGCTGAAGCACTATTTCATCGTTCGGTTTGCGCAGCGACCCGGGGCCTTGAAGGAATTTGTCAACCATATTTTGGGACCCACGGATGACATTGTGCGCTTTGAGTTTATCCAAAAGCACAACAAAGAGAGTGGCCCCGCGCTCATCGGCATTGAGTTAAAAGCACGCGAAGACCATGACGCCCTGCTGGCGCGCATGAAGCAATACAAACTGAACTACACGGAAATCAACCCGAACGAGAACCTGTTTGAGTACCTCGTCTAACGTTACCCGTTTTTGATCTGGTCAACATTTCGCCAATTCAATATCTGGGTAGATCCCAGTCTTCCGCTGGTTCCGCCAAAAATCAAATAGGATGTTTTCACCTGAGGGTTGAGCTTTTGCCAATATCGAATACCCTTTAAAAAGTCAGGGTGAAACGTAACTGACGACTTTACTTCGACTGGTACCGCGCCCCCGGAGAGGTCCAATAGAATGTCGATTTCGTTGCCCGTGCGGTCACGCCAATAATATAAATTGTTCCGAAGGCCTTTGTTGAGCCTGCCCTTGAGCAGTTCCACCACCACCAGATTTTCCATGAGCAACCCTCGTAGCGGATGGTGCGCCATCTGTTTTTCATCTCCTATTTCCAGTAACGAAGCGCAAAGACCCGTATCATAAAAATAGAGCTTGGGCATCTGCAAAAGTCTCTTTCCAAGATTGTTGTAAAAAGGCTGCATCCGGAAGGCAATAAAACTGGCTTCGAGTATACCCAACCAATTCAATACCGTCTTTTGATCAATACCACAGTCGTTAGCCATGGCGGAATAGTTTACTTGCTGACCTACGCGTGTGGCGCAGATTTTCAAAAAACGCTGAAACAGCGCCAGGTTACTGATGTTCTTAATCTGGCGCACATCTCGCTCTACGTACGTCAGCAAGTAGTTGGGGTAGTAGTCTGTCGGCAAGATGCGCTGCTGATACAACCGTGGATATCCGCCTCGTATCAGAAGACTGTCAAGACTTTGTTTTGCCAACGATGTTTCCGAAATCTCCTCCAGCCCAAACGGCAGCAGTTGAATAAATGCCACACGGCCGGCCAACGTTTGGCTGATGGTTTCGATGAGCAGCAAGTTTTGCGAACCGGTAATGACAAAAAGACCTGACTTTCGTTTGTGGCTATCCACAAATTCCTGCAGATAGGAAAGCAACTGAGGAATGCGTTGTATCTCGTCAAAAACAGCCCCATTTCGATAGGTTTGTAAGAATGCACGCGGATCATTCAATGCCAGAAGCACCGTATCCTGATTTTCAAAACTGACATAGGGTTTTCGGGGAAAAAGATCTTTGGCCAGCGTAGTCTTGCCCGACTGCCTGGGGCCCAGTACACCCACCACGGGAAACTTGGCGGCCAGTTGTTTTAGTTTTTTGGAGGCTTGCCGGGCGATCATCCCGCAAAGGTAGCATTTTTGACAAATCCGGAATCAGATTCCGGATTTGTCAATTGTAAACCTTATTTTTGGCCTATTTTAAGGGTTTTGCCCTTTCTGAAAAAACGTCTCGCTAGAAAATATAGTCGGTACTCAAAAATGAGCTCTCGCGGTTGCGGATGATGGTGCCGATGATTTGTTTGTTTCCGTCCGTGATCTTGGCAGCCACCAACGTGCGGATGGAGAACACGCGCAAGGCGTCCGCCACGGAGAGCGTACCTTCGGCCGAGTCTTTGCGCCCATTGAAGGGAAACGTATCGGGGCCGCGCTGGCATTGTGTGTTGATGTTGATGCGCCCCACTTGACTGCTAAACGCATCGATCAGCTTGGCGATTTGTTTGGAGTCTTTCCCAAAAATGCTCACCTGCTGGCCGAAGTTGGAATTGACCACGTACTCGATGGCCTCGGATACGTTCTCATACGGGACAATCGGTACCACCGGGCCAAACTGCTCTTCCACGTACACCTTCATTTGCTTATTTACCGGAAACAGGACTGCGGGGTAAAAAAATGTCTGATGCACAAGCCCACCGTTTTTGTTGATGACGCGAGCCCCGTGTTTCTCCGCATCTGCCACCAGTCCTTTTAAGTATTCGGTTTTACCCGGCTCGGGTAGCGGGGTCAGCCCCACCCCGGCATCCCAGGGCATACCCGGTTTTAAGTTGGCCACCGCAGCGCAAAAGCGATTGTTGAACTCCTCCACCACGCTTTTGTGCACATACAAAATCTTCAGGGCCGTACAGCGCTGTCCATTAAATGATAACGAACCCAACACACATTCGCTCACGGCATTGGCCAGGTCCGCATCCGGCAACACGATGGCCGGGTTTTTCGCATCCAATCCCAAGATTGCTTTGAGACGGTGCGGTTTGGGGTGGAGGCGTTTGAGATCGTTGGCACCTTTGTTAGTGCCGATAAACGCAAACACATCGATCTTGCCCGACTCCATCAACGCGCCTACCGTCTCGCGGCCGCGGCCGTAAATCACATTGATGACGCCCGGTGGGAAACTATCGCGAAAAGCTTCCAACAACGGACGGATGAGCAACACCCCGTACTTGGCCGGTTTAAAGACCACCGTGTTGCCCAAAATCAACGCGGGGAAAAGCGTGCTGAATGTTTCGTTCAGCGGATAGTTGTACGGGCCCATGCACAAGGCCACACCCAACGGCACACGTCTGATCTGGGCCATAATACCTTGCTCTTGAACAAAGCGAGCGGAGTTGCGATCCAACTCTTTTAAGGCATTGATGGTATCAACAATATAATCGCACGTGCGGTCAAATTCTTTTTCAGAGTCTTTTTGTGTTTTGCCGATCTCCCACATGAGCAGACTGACCACTTCGGCCCGCTGGGCGCGCATCTTTTCCAAAAAAATCTCCACATGCCCGATGCGCTCAGTCACCGTCATCATCGGCCACGCGCCATGCCCAAGGTCATACGCCTTGACGGCCGCCTCCATGGCCTCCAGCGATTCCTTTGACGTGAGCAGGGGCGTGCTGCCCAATACCTTTTGCGCCAGCCCGTCTTTTGTTTTTAAAAACACCGGGCTCACCACCGGGGCGTGCTCGCCTTGCCAGGTGATCAGTTGGCCATCTACCAAGTACTCGCGTTGGTCCATGCGGGCGGATATGCGGGCATGGGCCGGAAGGGCTGACTCTTCCGGAAACAAGTCGTTCAAAAAATCGCTCATGGGTTAAGGGTTCGGTGTGTGCGAAGTTACGATATTAACTCCGGATGAGGTACCGAGCCGATCCGCGCCTGCTTCGATCAGCGCCATTGCTTGTTCGGCTGTTTTGATTCCGCCCGAAGCTTTGATTCCTACGGTGGGGGGTACCGAGGCGCGCATCAACCGCACGTGCTCCACCGTGGCGCCCGCAGAGGCAAAGCCCGTGGATGTTTTGACAAAGTCCGCTCCGGCATCGACACAAAGCTTGCATGCCGAAACGATCTCTTCATGGGTCAGATAGGCCGTTTCAAGGATCACTTTGAGCATCCGCTGATGGTCATGTGTTAGCTTGGCGCATTTGGCGATTTCCACCTTTGTCCACGGATACCCGGTTTTGAAGCTGGAAATATTCCACACTACGTCAATCTCCTGCGCGCCATTGTCGATGGCCCGTTTGATTTCGTCCAACTTGGTCTCGGTCATGGAATACCCCAAGGGGAACCCCGCCACGGTCGCAAGCGTGATGGGTGAAGCCCCTATCTCGCGCTGGGCGCGTTTTACCCAAAAAGGGGGCACACATACACCAACGAATTGGTGCTGCTTGGCTTCTTCCACCAGGCGATCAATGTCGTTCACCGTGAGCACGGGACTCAGGTTGGTATGTTCGATATAAGGGGCTAGTCGCATGGCAAACAAAGGCAAAATCAAATATACCAAACCGCGGTTCCAATCCTATCGCACCCTCGTACCCTGTCGATCAACAATCCACCCAAGGAAAGCTGGGTTATTTTTTGCGCAAAAACTGTTGAATGGCGGTCACGGTGGCATGGGGGTCTTCTTCCATGGGCACATGACCCGCATCGGGTATCACGACCAATGTATCGTTTGGCAAATCTGCATGGAAGCGATACGCATTTTCAATGGGTATCAACCGATCCTCCGCGCCCCACAAAATCAATGTCGGGATGCGAATCTCGCGAATGCGGTGGCTTTCCTCCTCCTTGTATTGAACATGCGCCAGGCGGTCAATAAATGCTTGCCGGTTTCCTTCGCGCAGAAACAGTTCATAATATCGGTTGACCACGGAATCGGTGACGCGCTCCGGATGGGCATACACATTCTTGATGCTCTTTACCGCCAGCGGGTAAGGCGTGATCCGCTTCAAGGCATGTTTGATGACGGGCGTTTGCGCCAGCGAAAATGCAATGGGCCGGCTCTCCGAAACGATGGGATAACCACCTGCATCAATGAGGATGAGTCGGGTAACGTGGCCGGGATGGGCAAGCGCATACTGCCACGCAATGCCGCCCCCGAGCGAGTTGCCCCCGATCATGCACGTGCTGATTCCAAGCTGCCGCAAAAACTCGTGTACAAAAGAGACATAAAAATCGCGGGAATACAGCCGCTGCGGATTGGGGCCCGTGAGGCCATAGCCTGGCAAGTCCAATGTAATGATACGCTGGCTCGCTTTCAACTGCTGAACGCACGGCTCCCAGGTGTGCAAACTGGATCCGGTGCCATGCAGCAAGACAAGGGGCACGGTATCGCTGGCGGGGCCTTCATCGCGGTAGTGGACGTCCATGCCCTGCACGCGAACAAAGCGCGAGGGCAGTGGTGCATATTTCGCTTTGAGCGTGTCCAGGGGGATGTCGCTCTTCCAATAGCGCACCACCACCAGTACCAAAACGAAAACGATGCCCAGACCATATCGCCAAACTTTTTTCATTTTTTTGATGAGGCCGGAATACAACGGTTGTCAGTGGCAGATTTTCTTTAGCTCCTCGTCCACTGGTACGCCCAGCTTTTGTGCGGCCGCCACATCCGAACAGGCTTTTGTTTTTTCATTGAGCCGTGCCCACCATTGGCCGCGTTGCAGCAAGTAGGCCGCGTGGTTTTGTTTGGGCATTGCCTTGGTCAACCAGGCGATGGCTTGTGTGTAATCGCCCAGGCCTGCCCACGCATGCGCGCACCGCTCAAAATCTTCCGGTTGGGCTGCGTTCAGTGCCTCGGCCAACGCCACATCGGTGATCACCTGCGCCCACCGCCCCAGTTTGAAATGCACGTGGGCGCGTGCGGTCAAAGCGGGGCCATGTGTGCGGTCCGCTTGCAGGGCTCTGTCAAACTCGCGTTGCGCCACCGGCAGACTGTCCAGCCGGAACCAGGCCGTGCCGCGGGCCGTATAGAGAAGCGCGTTGTGAAAGCCGAGTGAGTCCGCTTTTGCCAGGTAGGCGATAGCCTGCGCGGGTTGACGGTTGGCAAGTTCGTGCTCGCCCAGATAAAAGTACACCTCGGGTTGCTGCGATTGCCCTACGGCTGCCCGTGTTAAAAACGGGATGGCATCATTCCTTTTTTGCAGCCGTGCCAGCGAGAGGCCCATGTATTCATTGCTTACCGTATCATCCGGTTGGGCCGTTAATACCGGTCGCAAATCGGCCACGGCTTTTTCATATTGTTTAAGTGCATAGTAGGCATGGCCCCGCGCCTTGTACAATGCCACGTTTTTATTTCCGGCTTTTTCTGCCCTTGTTAGCAGGTCGATGGCCTCGCGGTGATAATCGTGTTGTGCATACAACCACCCCAGCCGATAAAGGTCGGGGGGCTCAAAGACGGCACCTTGCGCATGGGCCTTTCGGAAAAAATAAAATGCCGCATCGGTTTCCTTTTCCTCCGACCGCACCAACGCCAGACCGTACAACAGCAACGGGTGCGTTTCCCCTTTGCGCTGGCGGTAGATTTCAAAATCGGTACCGGCTTCTGAAAATTGGCTTTGCTTCAGGCGGGCCATCCCCCGCCTCAGGTACACTTCTGCCGAATCGTATCCGGTGGCGAGCAGGGCCGAAAATTTTTTCTCCGCTTCGGCATATTTTTTTTGATCGAACAATAGTTTGCCCTCGCGGAGCAGGGGGGCTTGCGCCAGGGTTTGGCTTACAACACACAAGGTCGCCCAAAAAAACAAGGCATTCCGTATCATGCGTGCGAAAGATAAACAGGATTGGTTATACGTGCGAAGAGCGGGAGCGAATCAACAACCGCGTTCGCTTGGAGCATCGGTTACTCAGTCCACGAAATACCGATAGGCCACATAAATGCCGTAGCCAATCAAGATGGTTAGCATGATCCACCCGAATACGCGGGCGCGGGCAAAATATCCCTTTATTGGCATCATGGTTTTTTTTCGTTGCGTCATTCGAAGACTGCCCTGCTGTACTTAATAACGAAGTAGACGACCAAACTGGCCACCAACAAGCCCGCAAAAATGCGCGCGCGCTGATGATAAAAACGGACCGGCAGCATTTTCATGAGCATGTATTGAACCCGTTGATACCGGGAAGGTACCCAAGAGCGATCCCCAAACGATGCTTTTCCAGTCAAACGGTCGGCCTGTGCCGATGAACTACTACCAAAAACGATGAGAACAAGTTCCCATGTATCCAAAAAGGCAACGGAAAGTAACTCGGGCTACCCGCGCGGCAACGCCCCGATCACCTGCATGGCCGACAGCGTGGGCGAGGCTACTCCGCCCCGGGCCTCCACCGTGATGGCAAATGCCTGTGCGCCTTTCACATTTTTGAGCTTCAGCAGCCCGGTAAAACCTCCGTCAAATACCCCCACATCCACGGGTTTGCCATCCACCAACGCCCATAATTGAAATTGGTGCTCTTGGGCGATGTTTTTCAGCGATTGGATGCTGACGTATACTTCTTCGGTGGTTTTATTCCAGTACACGGAAGCCTGCGCCTGCGGATCGTTTTGTGTGCCCGTCATTACCACCTTGGTATACTTCGTGTTTTCGATGATGGCCAAGTCTGCCTGCAATTTGTCCAGCCGCTGGTTTACGTTGTTGTAGTTTTCCGCTATCTGTTGATTTTGGGTCACGTATTCGTTCAGCGCCACTTCCGACCGCAGCCATTGGGCGCGGTAGTAAAACGCCAAATAGCCCGCGAGCAACGCCAAGACCATCGAGGCGGCCGCGGCCAATCGCCAATAGGCGGGCACCCAGGCCACCGTGCGGGTGTTGTGTGCGGCCGGTGCGGGCAGCCCTTGCAACAACCGTTGCTTGATGGCAGCAGGCGGAGGCAGGGCCGTCTTATTGAAAATCACTTCCTGCGTCATTTCGATTTTTGCCAGCTCTTCGCGCAGGGCAGGATACCGGGCCAGGTTCTCCTCTACCCCCGCACGCTCGTGCGCGGGCAAGTCGCCCAGGGCGTATGCCTCCAATATGCCAGTCGCTATGTACTCTTGTACGTTCACTTTTGTTCCTCTACGTTCAATAAACTGCGCAAGGCCGTCATGGCCGCACGCAAGCGAGTCTTCACCGTGCCGAGCGGTATGCCAAACTCCTCGGCCAACTCTGTGTGGGTATAGCCTTTTAAATATAAGTACTCCACCACAAATTGCTGGTCGGGCGTCAGTTGGTTTAGCACCTCGGTCAAGCCAATGGCGTCCGTACTGATTTCGCCCCTGTCAGACCGGTCTACTTTATGTACGAGCAAATCGATATCATCGGTTTTCCGACCCTTGATCACTTCGCGCGAGCGCGTCTTGTCGATGGCGTGGTTGCGGGCCACGTTGATCATCCATGTAAACAGGCGGCCTTTGGTGGCATCGTAACTGCCGATGCGCTCCCATATTTTCAGGAACACGTCTTGCAACACTTCGCTGGCGATGTCTTCGTTTTTGACGATGCGCGCCACCGCTCCATACAGTGCGGCCGCATAGTGGTCGTACAAATAATCCAGTGCCTTGGTATCCTTGCGCTGCAAGGCGGCTACCAGCGTGGGCTCATCGCGATATGTTTTCGGCTCGGAGATAAGAAAAAATTGAAGTCGAAAGATAGCGAAAGACATTGAGTTGGGCCAGCCCGCTATCCCAGGCGGGGCAGGTATTTCCGGATAAATGTGTTCAACCCAACCCTGCGTATTCCTTCCTTTGAAAGATAGTCAGCCTCAAACGGTGTGATGATAAACGTATGCTTGGGGCGCAGGTCAACCACGGAATGATGAAACCTATCGCTGACTGGCCAGGACGCAAGAACAATAACAGAGTTAGGGTTTGACCGCCACGCACTCCAAGTAAATACTGGGGCAACGGTCGCAAGGAGTTAATACCAACGGTTCTTCCGGAGTTTCCCCTCGGTAGTGAAGGCCCGCGTGGGGGGCAAGCGACAGAGTAAACCGATGGCTTCCTCCTTCCTCCAGCGTTCGCGAAGGGCCCATGCTAAGATCAAGAAACCTCATCTCACTCTCCAAAATCCTCTTTTTCGGGGAGGCATTCCCCCGCGAAAGCCAGCACCTTTGAGTCAAGTCTATCATTTGATCTCACGGCCTTCATGAAAGGGTGTCCCGCATTCAAAAGGCTATGGTTGGTTACTTTAATCTTTTTTTTCGCGTTTCGCGGTTGGGCGTTGCCCTATTACTGGGTAGGGCAAACGGCTGCGGGCAATTGGAGCGATCCGCAAAACTGGGCACTTACCAGCGGAGGCACTGGCGGAGCGGGGGTGCCCGGCCCGGGCGATGACGCCATCTTCGATGCGCAAGGCACTGCCGTCTGTGCAGTGGATATCGCTGACGTAACAATCGGTTCGCTGCTGTTCGATACGGGCTATGCCGGTTTCATCGACCTGAATGGCGACACGCTGAATACCACTTCGCTGACCAACCGACAAACACCCATGCAAAATGGCGTGGTTCGCATACTGGGCGGTGATGTTCTGATCCAAACCTCCGAATTGGCCATTGCTTTGATCGGTACCAGCAACAACCTACAACTGGCCAGCAGCACGTTGCAAAACGTATCGTTGACCATCACCGGCACATCATCAAGCTCCGTCACGGCTACGGTATTTACCGCCATCGCCCGATTTACACGCACGGGTTTGGGCAACCTTATCTTCGACTCTAACTCCTTTCAGGGTATCACCATCCGAAACCAAAACAACGCGGGCGAGGTGCGGTGCCAGGGAACCGAAACGTATAACGGGAGTACGTTTTTCATCAACGATGCGCTCTCGCCCATGCAACTGGCCTATGCAGGCGGGCCAACCACGTTTATGAACGATGTCTCCCTCCAAAATCTGCAAAACAGTACCATCAGCCTCGGGGCGGGCGGAGGCACTGCAACGGCCGCCACCACCGCCCGGGTAGAGATGACCGACACCGGCTTGGGTACATTCGACATCTCTCATCTCACGGCCGAGGGATGGTTTGTCGCCTCGGGTACCACGTTGACAGGAACAACCCGATTAACCATGAGTCAATGTGTTTTCAACCGCACGCTCGACCTGTCGCTGCCGACCCTCGTCTGCGGCAGCGGCAACCGCTTCAACAACGAGTTTCTGGTCGAGCTTACCGGCAGCGAGGCCAGCGTCATCTCCGGTACGTTCGATCCGCTGTGGACGTGCAGCATCTTGCGCAGCGGCAGCGGATCACTCACCCTTCAATCGATGGATGCCCCGGGCTTTGTAAACCTTAACAACACCAACAATGCGGGCACTATTCTCGGCCGCGGCACTAACCGCCATGGAAACTTCTATGTCTACAACCTCGCCACCGCGTCCATCAACCTCGCCTCGGAGGGCAGCACCGTCTTCTTAAACTACGTGGAGTTCGCCAACTTTCAGAATGGCACCATCAGCACCGGAGCGGCTGGCGGCACCGCTACCCTCGAAGCCACCGCGCGCATGCAAATCACAGACACCTCCATAGGCACCATCGCCCTCAACAACTTGATTGCCAACGGATCGATCAACCCAATCAACCGAACGCTCACCGGCTCGCTTGCGCTCAGCCTCTCCAACTGCACGTTTAACAATCGCTTCTGGCTTACGCTGCCTGTTTTAAATTGCGGCAGCGGCAACCGCTTCAACAACGAGTTTCTGGTCGAACTTACCGGCAGCGAGGCAAGCGTCATCTCCGGTACGTTCGATCCTTGGTGGACGTGCAGCATCTTGCGCAGCGGTAGCGGATCACTCACCCTTCAAGCCATCGATGCCCCGGGCTTTGTAAACCTCAACAACACCAACAATGCGGGCACTATTCTCGGCCGCGGCACTAACCGCCATGGAAACTTCTATGTCTACAACCTCGCCACCGCGTCCATCAACCTCGCCTCGGAGGGCAGCACCGTCTTCTTAAACTACGTGGAGTTCGCCAACTTTCAGAATGGCACCATCAGCACCGGAGCGGCTGGCGGCACCGCTACCCTCGAAGCCACCGCGCGCATGCAAATCACAGACACCTCCATAGGCACCATCGCCCTCAACAACTTGATTGCCAACGGATCGATCAACCCAATCAACCGAACGCTCACCGGCTCGCTTGCGCTCAGCCTCTCCAACTGCACGTTTAACAATCGCTTCTGGCTTACGCTGCCTGTTTTAAATTGCGGCAGCGGCAACCGCTTCAACAACGAGTTTCTGGTCGAACTTACCGGCAGCGAGGCAAGCGTCATCTCCGGTACGTTCGATCCTTGGTGGACGTGCAGCATCTTGCGCAGCGGTAGCGGATCACTCACCCTTCAAGCCATCGATGCCCCGGGCTTTGTAAACCTCAACAACACCAACAATGCGGGCACTATTCTCGGCCGCGGCACTAACCGCCATGGAAACTTCTATGTCTACAACCTCGCCACCGCGTCCATCAACCTCGCCTCGGAGGGCAGCACCGTCTTCTTAAACTACGTGGAGTTCGCCAACTTTCAGAATGGCACCATCAGCACCGGAGCGGCTGGCGGCACCGCTACCCTCGAAGCCACCGCGCGCATGCAAATCACAGACACCTCCATAGGCACCATCGCCCTCAACAACTTGATTGCCAACGGATCGATCAACCCAATCAACCGAACGCTCACCGGCTCGCTTACGCTCAGCCTCACCAACTGCACGATTAACACCCGCCTGCAACTTACACTTCCAAGCGTAAACTGCGGCAGTGGAAATCAATTCAACGAACGGGTCACGATGAATTTGACGGGTGCCTCAACCAGTGCCATGACCGGTACTTTTGCCAGGCGTGCCGATCTTACCCGAACGGGCCCGGGCAACCTGTCGGTTTCCTCGTCTGTCTTTCAAGACAGTGTGTTTGCACGCAACACCTCTACTTCGGGCACATTCCAACTGGCCGACAATGTCTTTCACCGCCTTGCGTCTTTTGCCAATGAGACAGGCGTGTTGCAACCTTGTGCCGCGGGCACGTGTCGCTTTCGCGGGTCGCTGATCATTGACAGCAATACCGATGTGGTGATGGGCACTTCGCCCACGGAAGGACTTGTGCGCTTCGAAGGTGCGGCCGACCAGGACATCCTGGGCACCGGCCCGGGGCGCCTCACGCTCCACCGTTTGGAGGTCGACAAAAGTGCGGGCATCATCAAACTCAGTATCCCCTTTTCCGTGGCCACCGCCCTCACGCTCACGCGCGGCATCATCCGCGCCAGCGATACGCATCCGCTTCGCCTGTTGGATGGTGCCACCGCAGCGGGTGCCTCTGACATCAGCCACGTGGAAGGCCCCTTGGAAAAACAGGGCAACCAGGCCTTCAACTTTCCTGTGGGTGACGGAGGCGTGTACCGACCGTTGGCCATCAGCGATCCGGCCTTGCCGACAGATGTGTTCACCGCCCGCTTTGTGCGCGCGGCCCAGCCCTTTGGCGAAGCGGCCACCTATGCCGAGCCATTGGTCACCGTCAGCCGCTGCGAGTATTGGACACTCGACCGCACGGCCGGAAGCTCCGAAGTGTTTGTAACCCTTGGTTGGCGCGCGGCCGACTGTGCCACACCGTATGTGACGGACCCCACCACACTGCATGTGGCGCGCTGGAACGGCACGCAATGGGTGAGTCATGGGCAGGGCGACTTCAGCGGGTCGGCCATGGCGGGCACCGTCACCTCGGCCGACCGACTCGCTTCCTTCAGTCCGTTTGCGCTGGGCTCCACAACCTTCTCCAATCCGCTGCCTGTGGAGTTGGTGATGCTGGAGGCGCAACGCGAGCGCGAAGACGTACACGTGCGGTGGCGCACTGCTTCGGAAGTACGCAGCGATCACTTCAACGTACAGCGCAGCGCCACCGGCACTGCGTTTCAAACCATCGGCCGTGTGGCCGCAGCAGGCTTCTCGCAAACACCGCTGTCGTATCGGTTTATCGATGTGAACCCACCTTCCGGCAAATGGTACTACCGGTTGCAGATGGTAGATGACGATGGTACGGTGGCGTTCTCCGAAGTAGTGTCCGCCACGGTGGACGAGGCTACCCTGCATGTCTATCCTAACCCCACCACCGAGGTGGTGCACTTGACGGAGAAGCGAAAGCTGCAGCTCTCCAGCGCATGGGGTTTGGTCGTGTGGCAGTCCGGGGAGGCGGTGGATACGGTGACACTACCCGCCCACCTCAGCAACGGCACCTACTTAATCCAAACCGACCGGGGCGAGGTATTTCGGGTGGTGCTGGCGCGGTGAGGGGTTATCCGCATCGGAGCTTATATCCCATTTGGGATAATTTCCAAGGTTCAATTCCGCGTTACTAGCGGCAGATCGATCGCAGGGATTTCATTTCAATCTTTTTCCTTTCAGCCTCCGACAGTATGATGTCTTGATGGGCTTGCGTAACATAAAATATGAAGTCAACTCCACACGGGTTATCGTCCATTGAGTCCCTTGTCGCAATAAGAAAGTATCGCACCGCATAAAAGTCACTAAGGTTTGACCGCAAATCCGTTCTGGATTTCACCTTTCCTTCAAAATTGAAAACAACCTTCATGCCCCTAATATCCACTTGCCCTTTGTCGGTTTGAATAATGAACTGCCTTGCGTACTCAAGTCTCGCAAACGTGGCGGCCTCCGTCTCCCTTACCCAAAGCGTCTTGCTAAATATTGAGTCTAAGACTTTGACATCCGTAGATCTCAGATACTCAGTTGTTCTGCTGCAGTTATGAATTCCATTGGCCTCGAGAAAGATAACATAGTATTCATCTGTCGAGAACAGGACTTTTTTATAACAGCCATCTTTTCCCTCAGTCACAATTGTCAAAGTGTCCGTTTTTATCTCCCCTTTCCAGACTTTAAGCACCTTAAATTTCTGTTGATTCTCACGGGTGTCGACCAGTTGTCCAACAATTATCTTTTCACTCAGTTGTAATTGGCTTTTTAAATCCCTGAACGTACACTTGCAGCTATATCCCTCGTGTCCGAGCGCAACAATTATTACAATTATTGATAGTTGTCTCATACTGAATCCCGCCCATTAGTTATGCACGTTTGCTGGTGATCTGTCGATCATGGGCACCAACGACCCGTGTTTATGACGGCTGCGGTTTTCGAAGCCGCGTCTTTGTTCCACGTGCCAAAACGAAATATAAAGACCAAACTTCAAATCAACACGTCACTCGCCCGCAGCTGGCACAAACACTGTTGGCAGTCGTGCAATTGCTAAAACTTTATTGAAATCTCAAGTTGTCCACCGAGTCCTTCGGTTATAATTCTTTGAAGAGTCGAAAATCTAACATCCTTTAAATCTTTCTCAAGTTTTGAAATGTACGATTTATTTGTTCCCGACAATTCCGCCACTTGTTCTTGGGTCAGTCCTTTTTCTTGTCGTGCTTGTTGAATAAGAACTCCAAGCCTGAATGCTTCATAGTCAGCTTCAAATTTGTCTCTTTTTTTTGTCCCTTTTTTACCGATCTTCTTGTCGATAAACTCACTTAGGGTTGTTGCGTTTTTTCTCTTCATAATATTCTCGTTTAATTTTTTCAGCCTTCTCAATTTCTCTGTCAGGTGTTTTCTGAGTCTTCTTTTGAAACCCATGTCCAATTACAACCAAGTTATTGCTGTCAAAAAAGCAAAGGATTCTAAAGATGTCACTACCGCTTTGAACTCGGATTTCATAAAGTCCGTCTGTGCTCTCCAAGTGCTTGAAATATATTTCCGGAATCCTGTCCAAGTCTTCAATTACTCTTAAAGTCCAAAGAATTTTCTTCTGAACTTTAGTCGTCTGGTCGTCATAGAAGTCCTGAAAGTAGTCCTTATAGAAAAGGAGGTAACGTTTTTTGTTCACGGATCAAAGGTACCAAAAGTAGTCCAAACAGACAACTCAAATCTTTTCGGTCGGACGGCAATACTGCCAACCCCTAGCGATAAGTGATTTGTCTTACCAAATTAAAAAGTAAACAAGTCAAGGCAAATGACTCATAGCTTTTGCTGCCGGTTGTACATTCATCACTCTCCCTTTAATTGATAATTGACTTTGAACGAGTCCAAACTATACTCGTAGTCTTTCAATTCGTTCTCTATTTCGTTCAACTCTTTTGTTGTCACCTTAAAAGACTGTTTATTCAAGATGTTCGTAGTGGCTTGTCTTACCTCAAAATTTCCTTTTAAATAGAGCGTCACAATGTCAGGAAGTATCGCACTGCAATCAAAATCTTCAAGTGCATAAACGAGCGTCCCAATTTCCTCTTCTGGTCCTAGTTCTTTAATTCTCTTAATTAGCGGCTCGACATACTCTTGATCACTTGTCTGCATTGGCCCTAACGCAGCTGCGTTTCTTATCAAATGGTTCTCTGATTTTAAGCTGTCAACAAGCACTTGAAGCGATTCTTTTGTTTTGATATTCGCAAGCCTTTCCGCAGCTGAAAGACTTATCTGCCAATCCTCTGATGTAATTTCTTCTTTCAATTTCAAAATCGCTTTGTCCATGAGTGTATTGACTCTAACGTTTGTGTTTATGCAGTGCGGGGAATAGGAGGGCTTAAAAATGAAGCGCAGCGGAATGTTAAGCCCGACCTGCTGCGAACTGTCCCCCGACACCGAACTAAGCTAAGAAAAATACTTTTAATACCTACACCAACCCCCCGCATTGCACAAACATTTTGTTGGTAGCTGTAGGGCCCTTCTCCTCACTTCATTCGTAGCCTTGTCTTTCGTCCCCAGTTAAGGTTACACGTCTTTTTATTAAACAGTCGTGCGGTGGGGCATTTTTCATTGACTACTTTCTTCACTTACACTGCAATTAGCACACTTATTGACTGGCTTTGGATGTGTGCCGCATGTGTGGCCAGACAATGTGTGTGCGATTTGAGGTGACATTCACGCTAGATATTTAAGAAATATTTATTCACATAGTCGAACGGTACTTTCTCCTGTTCAAGTCTCCAATTGTTTGTTTTTAGAATATCATAAAGTTCTTGTTCTTGGTCTGTCAGGTTTAGTTTTGTTGATGTTTTGGTCGGTGTACCATTATCATTTTCAAAAAAAGTCTCAAAGGTTACTTTATCCATTAGAATGCTCTTTATGTGTATAAAATGTTCTCGGAGTCTTGATAGTATTTCAAATCCTTGAACGTCAATGTCGCCCCAATACAAGATTTCCTTTTCACCAAGCCAAGATGCTTTTTTAATGTTAAGTACCGCATTACCTTGACCAAAAATTGCTATCGCTTTTTCCATTTTAGGAAGGGTAAATGTCGTATAGAGAGTTGTCTTGTTTTCTACAACCAATACCTTTTTGATTGGTAATCTTAGTGTTTCAAATTGACTTACTGGAATTGCTATGTCGTCAATTCCTGAAAACAAATTTTGACTAATTTCTTTATCAAGAATTTTGAAGCGAACTTGTGATTCAGAATACTTTAGATTAAATCTCTTTTCAAACTGTTTTTCTGTCTTGTCGATACTTTCTGAAATAAGAAAATCAAGCAATTCCTTGAGTAAAGGTTGATTTCTCTCAATGAATTTAGTGTGGACATTCACAGGTAATTCTCTTATATACAGATTTGGTACAGGATTTATTTTGAAGTATTGGCACACTTTCATTATGTCATTCCAATTTATTCCGGAATTACATAACCATAAACAGTTATAAAGCGACCACTCTTGCAATGAAGGTATTGTTTCAGTAACAAGCTTATAATTTCTCAAAAATGTTTGCCAGTCTTTCTTCTTTCCAACAAAAGAAATGTAGTCATCTTGTGTTTCAAATTCAATGAACTCAGGTAATTCATGAGTTCCCGTTCGTCTGAAATTTTGAAGGCCTGTCTTTACTATATACCCACTTCCTGTGCTACTCTTGGATTGACTATAGAGCTGTTCAATCTGTAACTGAATTGTTTCAAATTGACTTGTAACATCTGTTGGCCTTACTTTACCGATACGGTCAATTCTTTTTGGAAAGAAGGGTTCACCTGAAATGTAACTTTGAAGGAAAGACTTCCACCATTTGGCAGCTTGTTTCTTTATTTCATCTGGTGTAATCATACTTTATCCTCTTTTTGAAAGACACCGTTTCGCTTCAACTTTTCCAATTCATACTCTTCTTTTGTGAAATTGCTAATCTGGGAGTTGTTTCCCTCGCGATTGCTCACAAAATGAAATGAGTTTACGTGTCCTTCAATAACATGAATCTTTTGCAATGGAGTAACGATAAGGAGTTGCAAATTTAATTTCTTAAATAACTCTAATCCATAGCGGGTACTTTCATCACTTCCACGTCCAAAGGCTTCATCAATTACGACAAAACGAAAACTACGGCTTTTGTTCTCTTCAAATTGCAAACCAAACTGATAAGCCAATGCGCTTGCCAAAATGGTATATGCTAGCTTTTCTTTCTGTCCACCACTTTTGCCTCCTGAACTCTCATAAAATTCCTTTTCTGTATTGTCCGACCGAAAACGTTCACTGGCATTGAATTCAAACCACTGCCTGACGTCCGTAACCGTACTAGTCCAATCCCTATCTATATTTTCCATGCTAGCAAAGCGGTCGAGAATCTTTCTCACCTGTTCATACTTTTCTTCAGTATATAATTCATTGTTGCTGCTAAAAGAGTGTGTGTAACATTTTTTTAAATCTTCTTTAAACAAGTTAACATCTTTATTAGCCGCAGCATCCATTTGAATTGTGATGTATGTGTCTTGAGTAGAATTGTAGACAATCGTTGATAAGTGCTGATTGATGGTCTTTATTTTTTGCTTAATGTCATTTTCATGTTTTTGGAGTTGACTGTCAAATACGGCAATGCTGTTTATGGTATTCTTATTGAGCTCATCTTTGAATCGTTCCTCGTGTCTCTTCAAGTCTTCTGAAACTAATTTTTCATACTTCTTCATATACTCAGCCCGGGCATCAATACTCTCGGTTATTTCACTGTACTCGGCTTTTGAATGCTCTTTAATTTCACGCATTCTTCTTTCTATAGAAGACCTTGTCTTCGTTTGTTTAGTACGAAGATCTTTGAGTTCACCATTCTCGCCTTGGAATATTTTTCTGAATTCATCCCTTAGAGTATCTACATTTCGAAGAGTGATGTTTCTATCATTCAGTTTTTCCGTTATAACAGAAAACCACCTGTCTTTACGATTTTGCTCTGTTTGTTCGGTTTCAATGATAGCGTCTGCCTTTTGTCTTTCGTAAGTCTGTATGCTATTTTTTAGTCCTCCAATATATTCAGTGACTTTCCTTTCGTTTTCTTTAGTGCTAGCTATCCGTTGTTCAACTTCCTCTTTATTTCGTTCAAGCATTGCAAGTTTGTCATTATTGCTAAGCAGCTCGTTTCGTTCTCTTTCAAGGTCATATATTTTCTCTACGTGGTATTGCCAGTTGATTTTTGAAAAATCTTTCAGAAAGAGAATGGTGCTCAATAACGTTTTCAAATTACTATTGTCCTTCCCCGTGGACTCTACTGAAGCTATTTGAGCTTTAATGTTGCTAATTGTCGTTTCAAGTTTTTCAATTGACAGTTCCAGTGCTTTTATTTTTTCAGCATTGCTCCAACCTAAAACATAATTACGTCTGTCATCTAATCTCCGTCTATCATCTTTAGTATGGCGTATCCTACCACTTTTGATCAAGCCTTGTTGAGTAATGCCAAATGGTACATGCTGCAATCCTTGCACATCAGTGCATATATAGTCACCAAAACTTCTTTGGATATAGTTTTCTAACCAATCATAAAAATCTGTATCGGGTTTGATTTCAATCTTATATGAAATACTGTCGTTATCCAAGTCTTTGTTAAAACGCGGTATATTTTGCAAATCGGTTTCAAGATATGTTAGTTTAATACCGCGCCCATCAGCGCCCCGCAAAGGATTGTCATTGACATAATTGCTTACACTTTTATAATGATTCTTGGAAACAAGCATACTAATTCCTACATCGTGCAAGAGTTTTTCGATAGCCCCTTCCCACTCTGTTTCCTCAGCGCGCACTTTTAGTAATTCGCCTGCAAATGGTAAATCAACCTCGTCTATTCGAAGGTCGTTGCATAATTGAGTCCTGAACCCAACTAACCATGCAGGAATTTGTGTTTTGCGTTCCTTTAATGATTGATATTCTTCCAGTTCTGATTTATACTCAGTCTCCTGTTTACGTAGTTCGCTGATAAGATTGTCTCGTTTTTCGCGCAGTTTTATTTCCTTCGCTTCGCATTGTTGGTTACGTTCATTTGCTTTGCTTATGTTCGATTGAAATTCCTCTTCATTTTCAGCTTTCTTTAATCCACACTTTAGTGCCAAATTCTCATAATCACCAAATGCCTTTCGCTTGTCCTCTTTATCTTGTTCGTGGCGTTTAATTTCTTCTGCGATTTGTTCAATTCGCTTTCCACCGTTATTGGCTATATCCTGAAGGATAGCCTGCTTTTTGTTTTCTAGGTCATTGAGATCTCTTGACAATTGTTGTTGCTTTTGACTTTCTTTTTCAATTTCACCTTGTGCTTTTTCAATAGCATCTTGAAGTAAAATGATTTTCTTTTCAGCAAACCAAGCAGGCACACAGCCTAACATAGCTTCAATGTCTTCTATTTCACGAGTGATGTTACCGTACTCAATGCAGGCCTCTGTTAATGGTTTTAATATTTGATATTGTTCACGGGCATTCACAACGGCTGCATGAGCTTTATTAAGGTCATCAAAACGTTTTAGTAAGGCAGCAATTTGATCCTTAACATCAGTCCGTTCCAACATTTGTTCGCGCACAAAATCTGTGAGACTGCTAACGGATTTCATGGATACGGTTTGGTAGAACAGGTCAATAGCTTTTTCACTATTCATTCCAAAATGCCTGCGGAATTGCTCACTGTATTGAGAGAAATTATCATTAAATAATTGAATGCCTTCAATATTCCTAAGTTTTTTTCTTAGTTCATTAATGTCGGTAAAGCCACTGAAATGTGTAGTGATAGAAAGAGGTGAGTTACATATCATTAATAACTTTTCTACTTTTCCATCTTTGCCAATCCAAAATAATTGTGCTAAGCAAATGGTTTCGTTGTATCCCTCATTATAAAAATTGCCGATGATAACGGTATAAGTATTATCGTCTGGACGTATATATACTTTTTTGGCAACCTTCGTTATCTCTTCCTTTTCTTTTTTGAATTCACCTCTCACGTAGCTAAGCAGGTTACGCTCTTTACCTTCTGCCCCGGCAGCTTTATTGAATACAATTTTGTTATGAGGAACTAAGAGGCAAGTCAACGCATCTACTAATGTAGATTTACCCGAGCCTATATCCCCTGTGAGTAGTGCATTATGTCCATTGGGCTGTATCTTCCAGCGGCTTTTATTAAAAGTCCCCCAGTTGAGGACTTCAAGGTATTGAAGCCGAAAGCCGGAAAAAGTTAGGTTCAAAGAATCAAACAAAGTATCCATTACTAAAACATAAATTAATCAGTAGTTTTTCTTTCTGATGCATATTGCTGCAATATTTTAAGCGCATCATCGATTACGTCTGCATTTACAAAGCCTTTAATTATACGGTGTATTTCATATTCATTCTCATTCAATTTTCGTAAAAAACCTATTTCAACTATTCTGTTAATAGCTGTAATAATTTTTTCTTGTTGTTTTGCCTCATCGGAGGAAGATGGTAAAAATACTTTTACTCGATTGATAATTTCCTGCTCAGTAATTGTTGTGCGGACGGATCCTCCTTGTGCATCGTGTTCCAATAAATATTTTCGGAGCATGATGCAGAGCAAGGAATTTAGAAAATTAAGTGGCCTTTTTTCCGCGAGTTTAGGCAATGGAGTTTCTTCTTCGCTCCAATCAATTTGTTTTAAAAAACCGAAACCCTCGCTTTTATCTATATACAAATCAAGACCCAAGGGCAAGAAATACTTCTTTATATCATGTTCATATTGTAATAAGTTTTCCCATACCTCCCTTTGATGGTCATACACAATGCCTTTCAAGAGAGCTATAAGGCTTAATGAATATTCTTTACGCATCACTTAACGATTAAAAATGATTAGCGGAGCTTGTAAACGATAGGTCTTTCCGCTTTCTTGATTTTCCACAATTAATTCTTCTTGCACTTCTCGATTCACAAAATGCTTCTCATCGTTTGTTGCAAGTTGTATATACCCCAATATTTCAGTTATCCCTTTGGTGGGATGATAATGGCTTAATAATTCAGATAATGCTACCTGTGATTTGTTTCGCAGTAATGACTTCACATTATTTCGCAATTCTTCTATATCAACATAAAATTGTTCAAATAATACATCAGTATCAGCAACAGCCTGCCCATCTTCTATAGCGGTTTTCTCAAAAGCAACTTTTATAGGCGGGCTGAAAAGTGGTCGTTCCATTGTTAATACTGGCTTGAAAAGTCCATTGATTTCTATCCAAGTTTCATGTGTATTGACTTCTTCTTTATAATCCATCAACAGACTTTCAATAGTCTCAATGTTGTGTAAAATATGTTTGCTTTCAGAAAGATTTTTTTGTTCAACATACTTTCGCAATTGTTCAATCAGTCCATCATTGCTGCGATTTACTTTATCTCCAGCTTCAACAAGGTTAGTTTTAATGCGATCAACGACCTGTTCTTTTTTTATTTCCTGTATTGCAGGCAGGGCATTTATTTTTTCAAGTAAAGTCTCCAATTCATTTTGCATTTGTTCGCTCATCAAGAATTCCCAAAATGCTCGAAAACTTTTTCCTTGGTCTGTATTCCATAAGTAATCCTGCTGTTTAAAAATGCTATCAAGCAAATCGGCTTTGGTTAGATTGCTTTTTATAATAGTCTGCCTTGTTTGAGTATCTAATTCCCTAAAATTCTCTTCCACTTGCCGGAAGTCTGAAAGTAAGCGCTTTGCTGTTTCTTCCGCTAGGAAATAGGTTTCCTTTACTTCAGTTTCTGAAGGACGAACGAAATTGCCTTTTTGTATCTGTTCTATTTCTTTGTCAATCTTGCTTCGTTCTTCTCGTAATTTTTGAATTCGTTCGTATGGACCAGATGTATTGTTTACAATCTGCTGAAGTAAATTGAAAAATTGAATTAGGCGACTGTGTGTCCCTACAAATTGTTGCTTGTTGAGATCTTCGAGCCATTTTAATGCATTTTCTGTAGCTGGGGAAAGTTCATAAACGGGTTCATCAGTTGCTGACTCATAATATCTACGTAAGTATCCATGTTGTGCCCAACGTTGAAGATAATCACCGGATGATTGGTTGTAATCTGTTATGCCCTGTCTTTCGAGTGAATAAATAAAGTCATTAAGTAAGCTTTGTAACTCTCCCTGTGTATAGGAAATCCTGTTCTGCTGTTTAAAGGCCAAATAAATAAACGATATAAGTAGTGGGAAATGTTCAGCTCTTAACAGTTGAAGTGTTTTGTCATTTCTGTAGAGAGATAGGGACTTTTCGTAATTCATTCTAAACTAAAAGTTAGTTAACAACCTAAAATTGCCAATAAATGGTATGCAAACAGGATGATATTCTGATCCAATCATCATCATCTCACAACTGTGTTAATCTTTTTACGGTCAATTTACTGAAAATGATGTGACAACTTATGACTCAATTCGAGAGTTTTGTCAGTTTTCCATAAACTACAGGGGTAGCTTAATGTGGGTGGATTTGGCTCTTGCCATAGCGTTGGTGTCGCGGTGGGTTTGCGCGGGGCTATGGCATGTGCCAAATGCGCGGGGCAAGTCGAAGCACAATCTTCTTAAAAATGCGAAGGGTCGGCTGTATTAATTTTTAGTCTGTCCCAATTTTTAATTTTTTCAAAGTCCAAGTTTTTGCGAAGCCGTTCACTTGTCCACGTGGGAAAACTTTGATAGAAAAATTGTCGTCCGTTGCTTTTTGAAACACAAATTTGTCCGGGCCCTATTGCTACCAACTTGTATATATCCGCCACTCCCCCTTTCACCCACCGAAAATAGTCTCTCCGTTCCACATTTGCAAAACCCCTTTTTTTAGGGCCGCAGGGCCGTTTATCCGTAAAACAAACGGATACACATAATTATAATCGGAAGTAACCGGATAGCATACGACTCCCGTCCCGGTCTAGGCTGAGTTTTGCAACGGCATCGGTCAAAAAGCCATGCCATCCCGATGCGTATGTTCAACTAAAACCAATACAATCATGAAAAGTCTGAGAAACAGCGTACAACTGATCGGCCGCCTGGGCAAAGACCCCGAAGTGAAAATCGTTGGCGAAGACCGGAAAAAAGCCTCCTTCTCGCTGGCCACCACCGACACCTACAAAAACGCCAAAGGCGAAAAAGTGGAGGACACGCAGTGGCACAACCTGGTCATCTGGGGCAACCTGGCAGACGTGGCCGGCAAGTACCTCAAAAAAGGATCGGAAGTGTGCGTGGAAGGAAAACTCGTCCACCGCGTGTACGAAACCGACAAGGGCGAGAAACGCTACATCACCGAAATCAACGTGAACGACTTCGTGATGGTGGGCGGCAAGGCGCAATAAACTCCTCACCTACCCGGTCGCCCCGGTGACGTGGGCAAAGCCGTGGGAAGCCTGCTTCCCCCGGCCCCACGTTACCGGGGTTTTTTATTTTAATGGCCATCTTAAAAGGCGATTCGAGAGAGGCGAGGAATCTAAAAGGCACGAAGTCGCTAAAAAAACGTGAGCCACGACCACCGCCCCGCGTTTCGATGTACCCGCGGCATTTGAGTACCTTGCCGGACGAACCAACCACTGCCGCATGAAACGCTTCGCTCTCCTTTGGCTCGCCCTCGGCCTGGGCTTGCCCCTCCTCGCCCAACCACTCGAAACCGTCATCCAAAAAGGGCATGAACTGGCAGTCCTCTGCGTGGCCATGGGCCGCGACAGCAACTACGTGGTCACGGGCAGCCGCGACAAATCGGCCAAGCTGTGGGAGCGGCACAGCGGCCGCGAGGTGCGCAGCTTCCTCGGCCACGAGGCGTCCGTCACGGCCGTAGCACTAAGCCCCGACAACCAATGGCTGCTCACCGGCAGCAACGACATGAGCGTGCGTCTCTGGGAAACCGGCACGGGCAAATCGGTATTCTCGCTACCCACCATCGACTACATTACGGCCGTGGCCTTTGACCCGCAGTTGCGCTTCTTCGCGCTGGGCGGCTACAACCGCAACGGCCGGGGCGACAGCCTCACCATCGTGGACTTCCGCACGCGGCAGGTGATCAAACGCTTCGCCACCGACCCTGACAAAGGTAATGCCTCCGGCCTGGACATCACCTTCAGCCCCGATGGCCAATGGATGATCGTGGGCGAAGACGACCATGCCGCGAGGCTTTTCCGCACGAGCGATTGGACAGAAACGCGCAAGTACCGCGACAACGATGGGCAGTGCGGGGGCTGTGGCACGCGTGCCGTGTTCAGCCCCGACAGCCGGTGGGTGTACCTGATTTCGGAAGGGGGCGCGTTGCGCAAATACCCCGTGGGCGAGGGCGCCTTTGTGCGCGAATATGAAACAGACCCCGATGACGTGGAGGGCCTGAGCCTAAACGCCAACGGAACCAAGTTGGCGCGCGCCACAGAAACAGAAATAAAAGTGTGGGACGAGGCCACAGGCAAAGAACTACTGGCCTTTGCGGTGGCAGAGTCTGCGGCATTTCATGAAGTCACGTTCACCAACCATCCCGATCATCTTCTTGTATCGAGCGACAACAACACGGCTTTTATTTTGGATGTGGTGCAGAAAAAAAAGGTGGTCGAACTGACGGGCTTTTTGAATCAGCGCGACCGGGGCGGCATCACGTACGACCCCAACTCGTACTGGGAGTCCAACATCGCCAAGTTTATCCGCTTCAAAAACAACCTGCTGCTGAGCCGCGATGGCCAATCGCTCATCAAAGGAAAGTTTGGCACGCTGGTGAAGCGTTGGGATGTGGCCACCGGCCAAACCAAAAATGAATTTCGCGGCCACGCCAAAGCTGCGCTGTGCTATGTGCTCACGCAGGACGGCTCACGCCTGATCACGGGCGGGGGCGATGGCAAGATCATCGTGTGGAATGCCCTGACGGGCGATTCGCTGATGGCCATCGATGCCAACCGTGAACCTTTATTTGACATTCAACTGCTGGAAAACGAAACCCAGGTGGCCTCGTGCGCGTGGGACGCCACCCTGCGCGTGCACGACTTGCGCACCGGCAAAATGCTCCACTACCTGGACCTCACGCAGCAATCGGCCTACAATATTTTGGTGCACCCCTCCAACCAATACATACTGGCCGCGCGGCTGGACAACTCCCTGCAACTGTTTGAACTGGATACCAAAACATCCGTGCGCAGCTTTGTGGGGCATACGGATGTGATCGCTTCCATCCGCTTCTCGCCCAACCACCAAAAAGTGCTGAGCGCCAGTTGGGATGGCAGCCTGCGCGTGTGGGATATGGGCACGGGATTGCAAGAGCGGAAATTCAAGGGCCATCAAGGGCCGGTGCACACGGCCATCTACGATGCCGCGGGTACCTCCATTTACTCGGCCGGAGCCGACCGGCTGATCCGCCAATGGGACCCGAACGGAAAAATCGTGCGCACCTTTGAGGGGCACCAGGCCGAAGTGACCACGCTGCTGCTCAGTGCCGATGGCAAACTGTTGATCAGCCATAGCTTAGACGGGGCCACCAAATTTTGGGATCTGACCAGCGGCAAGGAATTTTTCGAGCACATCCATTTGGGCCCGCGCGATTGGATGGTGAAAAACCCCGAGGGCTATTTCAGTGGCACGGCCGATGCGCGCCAGTACATTCACTTTGTGAGCGGCCACAAGACCTATGGTGTGGAACAGTTCTTTGATGAATACTATCGCCCCGACTTGCTTCCGCGGATTTTTAAAAACCGGGGTGCCAGCGAAGAGAAGAAAAGCATCGAGGGAAAGCTACGCAAGTCGCCACCGCCTTCGGTAAAGCTCAGCGCCCTGCCGATGCATGAAAGCAACGAGGCCGAGTTGCTGGTTCAGATCACGCACAACGGGGCACCGGTGGAAGCCCTGCGCCTGTTTCACAACGGCAAAAGCGTGGCGGTGAACAAAGGTGAATTGATTTTTCCGCGCACCAAGGGCGAAACCACCACATACAGCCAGGTGGTGGCACTGGTGCCCGGCACCAATACGTTCAGCGCCATCGTGCGGGACAAAGACCGGATCGAATCCGATGCCAGCACGGCCGAGGTAGAATCGCGCCAAGCCACGCGCAACGCCACCTGTTATGTGCTGGCGGTGGGCATCAACTCATACAAAAACCCCAGAATGGCGCTCAACTATGCCCGCCCCGATGCCGAGTCGTTCGTGGAGACGATGAAAGGGAATCAGCAGTTGTTTAAAGACATCCAGTTGATCACCTTGTATGACGAGGCCGCCAGCCGCACGATGATCTTGCGACAGTTGGATGAGCTGGCCACCCAGGCCAAACCCGAAGACGTGTTTGTTTTTTACTACGCGGGCCACGGCAGCATGGTGGACGATGAGTTTTTCTTTGTGCCGAGCGAGAGCCTTCGTTTGTATGACATCAACGCCCTACGCAAGGAGGCGATTGACGCGGGTGCGCTGCAAGAAAAATTCAAACAGATCAAAGCCTTGAAACAATTGATCGTGATGGACGCCTGCCAGTCGGGCGGCTCGGTGGAGTTGCTGGCCACGCGGGGCGCAGCGGAAGAAAAAGCCATTGCCCAACTGTCGCGCAGCGCGGGCATCCATGTGATGGCCTCGGCCGGCAGCGATCAGTTTGCCACCGAATTTGCCGAGCTGGGCCACGGCCTGTTTACCTATTTGTTGATCAAAGCCCTGCGAGGCGAGGCAGACGGTGCCCCGCGCGATGGCAAGGTGACGATTTATGAACTGAAGTCATACTTAGATGATCAGGTGCCGGAGCTCACGCGCAAACTGAAGGGCAAGCCGCAGTATCCCCACACGTTTTCGCGGGGTCAGGATTTTCCGGTGAAGATTGAAAACTGACCATGCCTTCGGACAATGGACGAATCGTGCATGCGTGATGTTTCGACTTCTGTTACCTTTGCACCCAAACGCAGATATAGTCAAAACCCGCACGCATGAAGGAAGCCAGCCCCGCCAAATACTACCTAGCCCGGTATCTATTTATCGCGATGGCCGGCTTGCAGGCACTGGCTGCGGTACTTGTCTTCTTTCGGTGGCCTGACAGCCCCAAGAACAGTGCGGTGGTTTTTCTGCTGGCCTCGCTCGCCATTTTCTTTTTTGCGATGCACGTCCTGATCGGCACCCGCATCAGGCGTGTGGCGGTGGGCAAGAAAAAGCTGGCCGTGATGGAGAGCGACCGCGTGAAGCGGTACGCGTGGGACGAAATACACGATCTGCACTTTATCCGATTTGTGAATCTCTACTCGATGAACATCAAAGGCAGGCGTCAAAAAATCTATTTTCTTCCCACACGCAACAGCGCCACCATCTATAGCATGTTTACCCGGGCCGAAGACTTGATGCCCAAGCGGAAGTAAGGGTCATTTTGCCTTCACGCGCTCGATCTCGCGCAGGTTTTCCATCTTCTTGTTGCGCAAAAAGCCGTTGATGTCTTCAAAGTGTTCTTTGATGCGCTTGTTGCCAAACTCAAACACCTTGGTGGCCAACCCGTCCAGAAAGTCACGGTCGTGCGAGACGAGGATGAGCGTGCCATCGAAGTCGCGCAGGGCGTCTTTCAGGATGTCCTTCGTTTTGATGTCGAGGTGGTTGGTGGGTTCATCCAGGATCAGCAAGTTCACCGGCTGCAGCAGCAGCTTGATCATGGCCAAGCGTGTTTTTTCTCCACCCGACAGCACTTTTACTTTTTTCTCGATGGTTTCGCCCCCAAACATAAACGCGCCCAGTATGTCTTTGATCTTGGTGCGGATGTCGCCCTGGGCAATTTGGTCGATCGTCTGGAAGATGGTCAACTCCTCGTCCAGCAACGATGCCTGGTTTTGGGCAAAGTAGCCGATCAGTGCCCCGTGGCCCAACTGGCATTTCCCCTCAAAGTCAATTTCGCCCATGATGGCCTTGACCAACGTGGATTTTCCTTCGCCATTTTTTCCGACAAAGGCCACCTTGTCGCCCCGGTTGATGGTGAGGCTTGCGTTTTGAAAGACCACGTGATCGCCATACCGCTTGGTCATCTCTTCCACGATGACCGGAAAATTGCCGGAGCGGGGCGCGGGCGGAAACTTGAGGTTGAGGGCAGAGGTGTCCACTTCGTCTACCTGGATGATCTCCATCTTCTCCAGCATCTTTACCCGTGACTGTACTTGCAGGGTTTTCGAGTAGGTGCCTTTAAACCGTTCGATGAAGGCGGTGATGTCCGCAATTTCGCGCTGCTGCTCGTCAAAGTGTTTTTGCTGCTGCTCGCGTCTTTCTTTGCGCAACTGCAGATAGTGCGAGTAGTTGGTTTTGTAATCGTAAATGCGGCCCATCGTCACTTCAATGGTGCGGTTGGTCAGGTTGTCCACAAACATTTTGTCGTGGCTGATGACGATGACTGCCTTGGCATTGGTTTTCAAGAACTCCTCCAGCCATTGCACCGATTCAATGTCTAAGTGATTGGTCGGCTCATCGAGCAAGATCAGGTCGGGTTTTTGCAATAATATCTTTGCCAGTTCAATGCGCATGCGCCAGCCCCCGCTGAACTCACGGGTAGGGCGGGTGAAATCCGATCGGAGAAAACCCAGGCCCATCAATGTCTTTTCAATCTCTGCATCGTAGTTGGTGTCTTCCAGCGAGTAGTACTTTTCGCTCAACTCGGACACTTGTTCGATGATTTTGGCGTATGTGTCCGACTCATAGTCGGTGCGCGTTTCCAGTTGATGATTCAGCTCATCCATCTGTTTCTTCATGGCCAGCACTTTCGAAAAGGCTTTACCGGCTTCCTCAAAAACGGTGGCGTCATCCTGCGTGAGCAAATGCTGCGGCAGGTAGGCAATCACGGAATCCCGCGGGGCGGATACTTTGCCGCGTGTGGGTTTGTTTACCCCGGCCAAAATCTTCAACAACGTGGACTTGCCCGCCCCGTTTTTGCCCATGAGGGCGATGCGGTCGTTTTCATTGATGTTAAAAGTGATATCACTAAAGAGTGTGGTGCCGCTAAACTCTACCGTAACCGCGTCAACTGAAATCATGCGTTCGTAAAAATAAGCGGCAAAGGTACCATTTTCGGGAACATTGGCCTCACGCCCAAACGCCTGTACCCTCTGTGCAGTTGCGACAGATGTCGATTTCGCTGCGGGCGCGCAACAAGGAAGCACGGAATTGCGTGTAGGCATCGCCCCGCCAGATATCGGAAAACGATTGGTGGGTCAGATCACCCAAGACGTGATGCGCATCTTTATCAAAACAGCAGGGCACCACGCGGCCGTCCCACGTGATCACGCAACTGTGCCACATCTTCCAGCAGTGGTTGTCCCATCCGCTTTTGATGGCGTATCGCCCATCGGGCAACAGCCGGTAGCGCGAGTAGCGATCTTGCGTGGGGATCAGAGGCGACCCGTGTTCGTAGTCATAAATCTGCGCGGTCTTTAGCTTCACTTCATCCACGCCCAACGCCCGGGCCAGTTGGTACACCTCCGGTATCTGGTGTTCATTGGGTTTCACCACCAAAAACTGAAGAATGACGTGGGGGGTACGCGACCTTAATTTCTTCCTCCACGCCAGCAGTGTACGCGTCCCTTCTTTTACTTTTTCTAAGCTGCCACCCACGCGGTACGATTGGTAGGTGTCCTGCGTGGTCCCGTCAATGGAAATGATGAGCCGATCCAATCCGGAGCGCACCGTAGCTTCGGCATTTTTCTCCGACAGGTAATGGGCATTGGTCGAGGTGGCCGTGTAAATATTTTTTTGATGGGCATACCCGACCAGTTCCAGAAACTGCGGGTGCAAATAGGGTTCACCCTGAAAATAAAAAGTGAGGTAGCTGAGCGTGGGCGCTAGTTCGTCTATCGTTTTTTTGAACAGGTCTTCCGCCAACATACCTGTGGGCCGTGTAAACGACCGCAATCCGCTGGGGCACTCGGGGCAGCGCAAGTTGCACGAGGTGGTGGGCTCAAACGCCACGGCTATGGGCATGCCGGTATGAAGAACCGCGCCCGCCCTGCGCGACCGATGGTAACTTTGCCAAACCCGAACGGCATTTTGCATCCGTGCAAGCGATGTTTTTTGAATAAAGGATACAGAATCGCGCCAAGCCGCCATGCATCAAAAGTACCGTTTCGATGTCGATTGTCTATCTTTCGGCAGTGAAAAGTGTGCTTGGCAAAATACTTCTGGTGGGCCTGTTGCTGGTGGCACGGCTCTCGTACGGACAACTCCAACTCTCGCCCGACTCCTATATTTCTGTTATCACCTGCGGTCCTGACCCCAACGAATTGTATGCCGCCTTTGGTCACAGCGCCATCCGGGTATACGATCCGGCCAACGGCCTGGACGATGCCTTCAATTACGGGGTGTTTGATTTTGATCAACCCAACTTCTACCTCAATTTCGCCCGGGGATTTCTCTACTATAAACTCGGTGTCTATTATTACGCTGACTTTGAAGCGTACTATAAACGACACCAACGGTTTGTACATGAACAACGCCTGAACCTAACGCAAGCTCAGAAACAAAAAGTATTCGACTTTCTGGCGTGGAATGCACAACCCGAAAACCAAACCTACCGCTACGACTACTATCACAACAACTGCGCGACTAAAATACGCGATGTGCTGCACGAGCAGTTGGGCGCTGATCTGGTCTGGGACAGTAGTTATTTTCAACCCACCCACTCCTTTCGCCAAAAAACCGATGCCTATCTCGAACCTTTGCCTTGGGGCGATTTGGGTATTGACATCTGTTTGGGCACGCCCATTGACCGCCCCATGACGGCCTGGGAATATCAGTTTTTGCCGGACTATGTTGAGTCATTTGTGGATCACGCGTCCATCGCAACGGACTCCACGCGCGCGCCTTTGGTGGCGGAGAAAAAAATCATATACGAGCCTGTGCCCGCAGCTACGTGGACGGCCTTTGTGCATCCGTGGGTTGCGTTTGGCGTTTTGCTGTTGGCCGTCCTGTGGATCAGTTGGCGCGACTGGCAGCGCAAAAAAATCAGCCGCTGGTTGGACGTGACGCTGTTTGCCATCGCGGGTTTGATCGGTGTGCTGCTGTTGGCCTTGTGGATGTTTACCGACCATCATGACGCAGCCCGCAACATGAACTTGCTATGGGCATTCCCCTTGCATTGGGTTGGCGCAGTCATGCTACTGTTCAAACGCAGTTGGCCATGGGCGAAATCGTACTTCCGGTTTGCCTCCCTCCTTTCGGCTGTTGCCTTGGTTGGTTGGTGGTTCTGGCCACAAGAGCTCAACCCGTTCTTGCTGCCCGTGGTGATGTGCCTGCTCGTGCGGGCGGGGCTGATCTGGCGACTGCCCAGCAGTACCTGATGCCTAACGTCACATATGAATCGGGCGATTGGCCGTGGCAGCCAAACACGCTTCCTTAAATGCCTCCATGTATGTGGGGTGGGCATGACTCATGCGCGACACGTCTTCGGCTGAAGCGCGGTATTCCATGGCCACCACGCCCGCGGCAATCATGTCGGCAGCCCGCGCTCCGATGATGTGCGCACCCAGGATTTCATCCGTGTCTTTGTCCGCCAGGATTTTTACGAGTCCGTCCAAATCCATGGAGGCGCGGGCGCGGCCCAACGCTTTGTACGGAAAGCTGCCCACTTTGTAAGCGCGGCCCATTTCTTTTAACTGCTCTTCAGTGTAGCCTACGCTGGCCACTTCGGGCCAGGTGTACACGACACCCGGTATCAACAAGTAGTTGATGTGCGGTTTTTGTCCGGCCAGTTGCTCGGCCACATACACGCCTTCTTCCTCCGCTTTGTGTGCCAGCATGGCGCCTCGCACCACATCGCCAATGGCATACACATTGTCGACTTTCGTTTTCAAGTGATCGTCCACCGGTATGCGGCCTTTGTCCAACTCGATGCCGATGTTGTTGAGTCCGAGTCCGTCCGTATAAGGCCTGCGACCGATGCTTACCAGGCAATAATCGCCCTTAAGCTCCACAGCAGCCCCTCCGTTTTTCGGTTCTGCTTTGAGCACCACTTCCTTGCCTTTGTTTTCCACGGCCACCACCTTGTGTCCAAGGTAAAATTCCATACCCAGTTTCTTGGTGGCTTTCTGAAGTTCCTTGCCCATGGTTCCATCCATGGTAGGGATCAGGCTATCCAGAAATTCTACTACAGATACCTTGGAGCCGATGCGTGCATACACGGAGCCCAACTCCATACCGATGACGCCCCCACCCACGATGATCAAGTGCTTGGGGATTTCGGCCAACTCCAACGCCTCGGTGCTGGAGATGATTCGCTTTTTATCAAACGGGGCAAAAGGCAGGGGCGTGGGTTTGGAGCCCGTGGCGATGATGATTTTCTCCGCGGTGAGTTGCGTCTCTTTCCCATCTGCAGCCGTTACTTTGATCGTGTTTTTGTCGATGAAGGAGCCCACGCCCGTGTGCACCTCGATTTTATTTTTTTTCATCAAAAACGCAATCCCATCCACATTGGCTTTGACCACGCCTGCCTTGCGTTTGATCATTTGCGCCAGGTTGGCCGTGGGCTCGCTGATGTCGATTCCGTGTTCTTTAAAGTTATGGGCCGCGTTGTGAAAGTGCTCGGAGGAATCCAGCAGGGCTTTGGACGGAATGCACCCTACGTTGAGGCAGGTACCTCCGAGCGTGTTGTACTTTTCGATGATAGCGGTTTTCATGCCCAACTGGGCGCAACGGATTGCCGCGACATAGCCGCCCGGGCCCGATCCAATGACGATGACGTTGTAGTTCATCTTAAATAGGTTTAATAAATTGTTTCAATTTTTTAATGGCAGAATGATCCTGATGTGCTTGTACAAATTTTATCAGATGACCGCGGCCTGTTGCATTATTCTGCAGTCGGAGCCAATCATGGAGTTCGCGCACATTATCGGATAGATTGAAATCCTTCAGGTCAATTTTTCTCTCTCTTGCAATCTTGACAATAAATCCCTCCAAGTTGGGCCTAAGAATCAACAGCCGATTCTCCAGGGCTTCGTCAACAATATGTATCAGGTATGAGTCCACATAGTTGGGTCGGAGTAAATACAGTTGTTTCAAGTAGGCATCTTGTGTGGCGTTGGGGTCTTCATCAATCAAACCCACTGACCTACCTGTTTTTTTGAGCTTTAAACAAACGTTACTCCTTCCAAAAGAATGTCCTCCCTTCAGCTCACGAGAACTAAATCCAACAAATCGAAGCAAGGCTTCATCCGCGTAGCATTCAAAGAAAATCATACCTCCAGCAACTTGTCGAAATTGAGAAACACATCACTGCTAAGCGTTAAGATTTCTTCATAAGCACGCTCAGAAAGTGGTTTCACTTCGGTTTGATACTGTTCCATGGTCACCAAATTAATCGCCAGCTCGTTGGCAGGCACCTTTTCAATTACGGCCTGTAGAAAGTAGGGGTTATGGGTGGTGATGAAATACTGTCGCTCTGTATCCAGCGCGATCTTTTCGGCCAGATACTTGGTGTAGTAGGGGAATACACTCGACTCTGGCTCTTCAAAAACCAAAGTCGAATTCTTCGGATTGGATTCGATGGCCGATGTATAAAATATTATCCGTTGGATTGTATCCGATACCAGGGAATAGGGATAGGTGGTGAGAATGTTGTTTTCTTCTTTCGATATCTCAAGCTCGGAAGTGGCCTGTCGAAATGTCAATTTGAAGCCGCGGTCCTGAACGAATTCACTTACCAGCAGTTTTAGCCTCTTATTCGATTGCAGGATTGAAAATAAATTGTGACCGTGGGGCGGGGAAAGAAAATCAATACGTTTGTTGGGAAATTCCTTAACCGACCGAAACCAATACGGCCGAATATCTCCAACACTGTTTGCTGCTGAATTCGTGTTGGCCCACTCACCGCGGAGTAAAAATCGATAGTGGGCCCCGGTTGCAAAATTGGCCACCATCTGGTTAGCCGAAAAGTCAAATGCCAGTTGCAAGTGACCGGTATCTGTACCAATCTCGATGGTATTGGCTGGCTCGTTTTCAAAAAACAAATTGGTCAAGTCTTGAAATCGAGCCAAGCCCCGAAAATCCAAAACCAAGGGCAAAGCAAACAAACCGACTGCCTCCAAAATATTCGATTTCCCTACATTTGGCTCACCAATAAACAAGTTCAAACGCCTACAGTCGAGACGCAGGTCTTTGATTGATTTATAGTGTTGTATGGAAAGGGTCTTGATCACCTTGCTGATTTACACCCCCAAAATCAACCGGCCCGGATCTTCGAGTAATTCTTTGACGCGCACCAGGAAGCTCACAGACTCGCGGCCGTCCACAATGCGGTGGTCATACGACAACGCCACATACATGATCGGCCGAACAACCACCTGACCATCTTTGACTACCGCACGCTCCACAATGTTGTGCATGCCCAAAATGGCCGACTGCGGGGGGTTCAGGATGGGGGTGGACAGCATCGAACCGAACACGCCCCCATTGGTAATTGAAAAAGTGCCTCCCTGCATTTCATCGATCGAAAGCTTGCCGTCACGGCCTTTGGTGGCCAACCGCACCACCTCCGCCTCGATCTGATCAAACGACAACGACTCCGCATTGCGGATCACCGGCACTACCAAGCCCCGGGGTGTGGAAACCGCAATGGATACATCACAATAGTCATGATACAGAATCTCATCACCGTTGATCTGGGCATTTACCGCGGGCCACTCCTTCAGCGCAATACAAACCGCTTTGGTAAAGAACGACATAAAGCCGAGACCTACGCCATACTTCTCCTTGAACTTGTCTTTGTACTTGCCGCGCAAATCCATAATAGGCTTCATGTCCACTTCGTTGAACGTAGTGAGCATGGCCGTCTCATTCTTCACCGACACCAATCGCTTGGCGATCGTTTTCCGCAAAGACGTCATCTTTTCGCTGCGCTTGTTGCGGCCTCCGCCCGAAGCGATCACCGGGGCAGCCGTAGTGGATTTGGTTGTTTCGGTCTTCGGTGCCGGAGTCTGCGCCTTTTGTGCATCTTCTTTGGTGATGCGCCCACCCACACCGGTGCCGCTTACTTGTGAAGAGGCAATGCCTTTCTCCTCAAGTATTTTCGCTGCCGCGGGCGAAGGGTGGCCCGTGGCATAGTTGGTCGTTGTTGTTTTTTCGGTAGGCGATGGCGTGGTAGTCGCTTTTGTTTCGACCACGGGCGCACCTTCCGTCACTTCAATTTTACAGATCAAGCCACCGATCGGCAGCGTTTCCTTTTCCTTGGCCACAATGCGCAAGATGCCGTTCGCCTCGGCCGGCAATTCAAACGTGGCTTTGTCCGACTCTACTTCAGCAATCACTTCGTCCAGCTTGACAAAGTCGCCATCTTTTTTGAGCCAGGTGGAAATAGTTACTTCCGTGATGGACTCGCCCACCGCGGGCACTTTCATTTCTTTGATTCCTCCGGTTGCCTTCATAGTGGGCGTTGTGGTTTCGGTTTTTTTAGTTTGCGCAGGGGCCGTGGTTGAGGCCGCGCCTCCGTCTTGTATTTCGCAAATGACCGTGCCGATGGGCACGACTTCGCCTTTTTGCTTGACAATTTTGAGCAGGCCGGCTTGCGGGGCCGTCAACTCAAACGTGGCTTTATCCGATTCTAACTCGGCAATGACCTCATCCATTTTCACGGAGTCTCCATCTTTTTTAAGCCAGTTGGCAATGGTTACTTCGGTGATCGATTCGCCCACGGTGGGCACTTTTACTTGCTGCGCCATTTTTCTGATTTGTTAAATGCCCAACGCTTGGTTGATGATTTTCTCTTGTTCCACTTTATGTACTTTGCTGTAGCCCGTGGCGGGCGAGGCACTGGCCTTGCGCGCGATGTACTCGATTTCCTGCTTGGGCAACATGCGCTGCATGAACGATTGATAGCCCATGTTGGAAGGCTCTTCTTGCACAAAGACCACCGCGGCATTTTTGTAGTTCTTGAACAGGGCTTTGATCTGCTTTTCGGGGAACGGGAACAACTGCTCCAGACGAACGAGGGCCACATCTTTCAACTTGTTCTTCTGACGGGCTTCGTCCAATTCATAAAACAGTTTCCCACTGCACAACACCAGCCGCTTGGCGTCTTTCGCGCTCACGCTTGCATCGTCAATGATTTCCTGAAACTTACCCTTGGTGATGTCTTTGATAGGCGATACGGCCGCGGGATGGCGCAACAACGACTTAGGTGACAAGACGACCAATGGCTTGCGGAACTCCCACGTCACTTGCCTACGCAGCATGTGGAAGTTGTTGGCAGGCGTGGTGGGGTTACAAACGATCATGTTGTACTCGGCCGCCAACTGCAAAAAACGCTCGGGGCGACAACTGGAGTGCTCCGGGCCCTGGCCTTCGTATCCGTGGGGCAACAGCATCACCAGGCCATTCATCCGTTGCCACTTGGACTCGGCACTGGAGATGAACTGGTCAATCATTACCTGAGCCCCGTTCACAAAGTCGCCAAATTGTGCTTCCCACAGCACCAGTGCATGGGGCGAAGACATGGCATAGCCATATTCAAAACCCAACACACCAAACTCCGAAAGCAACGAATTGTAGATGTGTAATTTCTTTTGGCCGGGCTCGATGTGATCCAACCCGCAATGCGGTTCGTTGGTGTTGGCATCAAAGAAATAGGCATGGCGGTGCGAAAAGGTACCGCGCTTGACATCTTGGCCCGACATCCGCACGGGCACCCCTTCCGCCAGCAGCGAGCCGTACGCCAATAGTTCGGCATCAGCCCAAGTCAATACTTTATCATCAAAGAAAGCCGCTTTACGGTCCTTCAATAGTTTTTCAATTTGCTTTAGGGGCTTAAACCCATCCGGAATGGTGGTGAGTGCTTTGCCCACTTTGTCCACCACAGTCTGTTTAATGCTGGTGTCGGGCGATTCGTCAAAATCTTCGGGCGTGGCTTTTCTCAACTTATGCCATTCTTCCTCAATTTTCTGTGGTTTGTAAGGCAGCGGCTTTTGCTTTGTCTCGTCCAGCCGGTCTTGCAGTTGCTTGCGGAAATTTTTATCCATCTCATCCGCCAGGGCGGCATCTACATCGGCCCGCTCCACCAGCCGTTTCACATACACCTCGCGGGGGTTAGGATGTTTGGCAATGAGGTTATATAATTTGGGCTGTGTGAACTTGGGCTCATCGCTTTCGTTATGACCGTGCCTGCGGTAGCACAGCATGTCGATAAAAATGTCTTTCCCAAATTTTTGTCGGTATTCCACCGCCAGCTTGGCGCAGAACGTGACGGCCTCGGCATCGTCTCCGTTCACGTGCAGCACGGGCGCATCAATGATTTTAGCCACATCGGTGCAGTAGATGGACGTGCGCGCATCGTCATAGTCGGTGGTAAAGCCTACTTGGTTGTTGATTACATAATGAATGGTGCCGCCCGTGTTGTAGCCCGGCAGACCAGACATCTGCGCAATTTCATACACAATGCCCTGGCCGGCCACGGCTGCATCGCCATGGATCAGTATCGCCATGGCCTTGCCCAGGTCTCCCTGATACTCATCGTCAATTTGACCGCGTGTGTACCCCACCACCAGCGGATCGACCGCTTCGAGGTGCGAGGGATTGGGTGTCAACTTTACATAAATCTTGTTGCCCGAAGGCGTGTTGATGTGGCTGGAGTAACCAAGGTGGTATTTCACGTCACCATCGCCCATGGTCAGGTCTGGATTGACGTTGCCCTCAAACTCGGTAAATATCTGCTCATAGGTTTTGCCCAAAATGTTGGTAAGCACGTTTAGCCGGCCTCGGTGGGCCATGCCAATAACCACTTCCTTCACCCCCATCTCAGCGGACTTGTTAATGATCGTTTGCAGGGCCGGGATGGTGTTCTCTCCGCCCTCCAGCGAAAATCGTTTCTGCCCGAGGAATTTGGTGTGCAAGAAATTCTCAAACACCACCGCTTCGTTCAACTTCGACAAAATCGATTTCTTTTCGTCTTGGCTCGGGTTGTAGTTAAAATATTCTTTCTCGCATTTGTTGAAGAACCACTTTCGCACTTCATCGTCACGGATGAAGTTGTATTCAAAGCCGATGGGGCCAACGTAGATCGTCTGCACACGCTCGATGATCTTGCGCAGCGTAGCCCGGCCCATGCCGATTTCCGCGCCCACATCAAACTCCGTATCCAGATCGGCATCCGTCAACCCAAAACTTTTGTGGTCGAAATTCACGTTGTGGTTTCTGCGCTCGCGCACCGGGTTGGTCTTGGACTTGAGGTGGCCAAAGGAGCGATAGGCAAAAATCAGGTTGCGTACCTGCGTTTCCTTGATGGTCAGGGCATCGGCCGGTGTATCCATGCCGTGGCCGTTGCTTTCGCCATAGCGCTGCAGCGAAAAGTCATAGCCTTCAAAAAATTTTTGCCAGGTTACATCAACGGAGGCGGGGTTGCCTTTGTAGTTCTGGTAGAGTTGATCCAGGTAGCTGACATCGGCATTGGATATATAGGAGTACTTGTCCATAGACGTGGGTTAAACGAGCATCGAAGGTAGAGAAGCGCATCAGTATAATAAAACCGCCTACCCGAATATAAGAATAATAGGCCCATGTGCCATTCTGGAGGCCAATGAGCAAAGTTTCTCGCCTGGGGCGTGCCCGGGCCTTGGCCAAATGGCCGAAACCGTTACCTTTGCAGTCCATTTTTCAAAAAACCGGACGAGATCCACAAAAACCAACAAAATGGCAGTAAAAATCAGATTGGCCCGCAGAGGCCGCAAGAAATTAGCACAGTTTGACGTAGTGGTAGCCGATGAGCGGGCACCACGCGATGGCCGCTTTATCGAAAAGATCGGCACGTACAACCCCCTCACCAACCCGGCCAGCATCGTGCTGGACGACCAAAAGGCATTTGACTGGTTGATGAAAGGCGCCCAGCCGACTGACACCATTAAGCGCATGCTGTCGTACCGCGGCATCATGCTGAAAAAGCATTTGCAGATCGGTGTGATCAAAGGAGCCATTTCGCAAGAGGTGGCCGACCAAAAGCACAGCGAATGGGTGAAGTCGAAGGAAACCAAAATCCAAACCAAGGTGGATAGTCTGGCGAAGGCGAAGCAAGATGCCGCCCAGGCACGCAAAGCAGCCGAAGCCAAGGTGAAGGAAGCGCGGGCGGAAGCGATCCGCAAAAAAGCGGATGCCTCAAAAGCCGCGGCCGAGGCCCCAGCCGAAGTGGCCCCCGCAGCCGAAGAACAAGCGTAAATTTTGTTTGACCCTTTTCATAGCCAGTACACGGAAGGGTGTGCTGGCTATTTTATTTTAACGAAATGAGCATCGAAGAATCGTATAAGATTGGGTACGTGCAGCGCACGCACGGTCTCAAGGGCGAAGTGACGGTGGCGTTCACACCGGATGCCCCCACCGATTGGAAAGCGATTGCGAGCGTATTCGTTGAACAAAATGGTCAGCTCGTGCCCTTTTTCATTGAGTCCTTTTCGCTAAAAGGCGAAAAAGCATTTTTCAAATGGGAAGAGGTAACTACGCTGGACCACGCCAAGGCACTGCAGGGCTGCTCTTTATACCTACCCAAATCGATGCGGCCCAAAAGCGGGCGCAATGAATTTCACAATGACGAAGTGATCGGGTTCACCCTTGTAGACAAGCGCTTGGGCGAGTTGGGGGACATCACCTCGGTAGAACAACACGGGGCCCAGCGCTTTCTGGTGTTCGCCCATCGGCAAAAGCAACACTTGCTGCCGTTGAACGCTCCTTTTTTGAAAAGCGTGAACAAAACAACACGAAGGATTACGGTGGAATTGCCCGAGGGTTTTTTGGATATTTGATCCATGCGCATCGACATCATTACGTGCTTGCCCCGTCTGCTGGAGAGTCCATTCAACGATTCCATCCTAAAGCGCGCGCAAACCAAGGGATTGGTGGAAGTGGCCGTGCACGATCTGCGCGCATACGCGGTCAACAAGCACCGCACAACAGACGACTATGCCTTTGGCGGGGGCGCGGGGATGGTCATGATGATCGAGCCCATCGACCGGTGCATCGAGCAATTAAAAACACAGCGCACTTACGATGAGGTCATTTACATGAGTCCCGATGGGGAGCTTTTCAACCAATCGGCAGCCAATGAACTCAGTCTAAAAACAAATCTGATTTTATTGTGTGGCCACTACAAAGGGGTGGACGAGCGCGTGCGCGAACATCTAGTGACCCGCGAAATCAGCATTGGCGACTATGTCCTTTCGGGAGGGGAACTGGCGGCCGCGGTCGTGGCCGATGCGGTCATCCGGCTGCTGCCGGGCGTCCTCAACGATGAAACATCCGCTTTGACAGACTCCTTTCAAGATGGGTTGGTGGCACCGCCCGTCTACACCCGGCCCGCAGAATACAACGGCTGGAAAGTGCCGGACGTGCTCTTGTCGGGGCATGAGGCCAAGATCAGCGCCTGGAAGCATGAAAAAGCCCTCGAACGGACCAGAAAAAGGCGCCCGGGGCTGCTGGGCCCCTAAACGCGCGAAAACAGCCATTATGCGGCAAAAAAGCAAAACGCGCCATTTCCTTGCCAACTCGAGCCACTTTCCTATATTTGCAGTCCATTTTTAAAACACCTCGGTTATGGCGGATTTACTGAAGATTGCCGAACAAGAATTGGCCTCAAAAAGGGCTTCTTTGCCCGCATTTAAGGCTGGCGATACCATCAATGTGCATGTGAAAATCAGCGAAGGGAACAAGGAGCGCATCCAACAGTTCCAGGGCGTGGTGTTATACCGCAAAGGCACCAATACTAATGGGGAGGTTTTCTCCGTCCGCAAGGTATCCAACGGGGTGGGTGTTGAGCGCATCTTCCCTGCCTTGAGCCCCAGCATCGATAAAATCGACTTTATCAAAGCCGGAAAAGTACGCAGGGCAAAACTCTTTTATCTGCGCGGCCGCCAAGGAAAATCGGCCCGGATCAAGGAGAAAATCGCGGGCTCCACAGCCGCTTAATACATCGTTTGCATTCACCCAAAACCCGTTTTTTAATCCGGAAAACGGGTTTTTTGTTGCCTTGAGGCGAAACAATCCTAATTGGGCAGGTAATGCCTAACCTGTATATTTGTCGCCTATCCAAAACTAACCCATGGCGAACCCTAAAATTGTTGAGTTACTGGGCAAAGACGCTGACTCGTTGCTGACCCACAAAAGCAAAACCATTTCCAAAGATCAACTACACCTTCCTGGCCCGGCCTTTGTCGACCAGATTTTTGCGCCCACCAACCGCACTGCCCAGGTGTTGCGCAGCCTGCAGATCATGTTTGATACCGGGCGCCTCGGCAAAACCGGGTTTCTTTCCATACTGCCCATCGACCAAGGAATTGAACACAGCGCGGGGGCTTCGTTTGCCAAAAACCCCATTTACTTCGATCCCGAGAATATTGTAAAGCTTGCCATCGAAGGCGGCTGCAATGCGGTGGCCACTACCTTTGGCGGCCTGGCCATGGTGTCGCGCAAGTATGCGCACAAAATTCCGTTCATCGTCAAAATCAATCACAACGAACTTCTCACCTACCCCAACAAGGCCGATCAGATCATGTTCGGTTCTGTGCGTGACGCGTGGAACCTGGGGGCCGTGGCGGTAGGCGCCACCATCTACTTCGGCTCTGACAACGCCACACGCCAAATACAAGAAGTGGCCAAAGCCTTTGAAGAGGCGCACCAACTGGGCATGGCCACCATTTTGTGGTGCTATACACGCAACAACGCCTTTAAGAAAGATGGGGTGGACTACCATATCTCGGCCGACTTGACGGGTCAAGCCAATCACTTGGGTGTCACCATCCAGGCCGATATCATCAAACAAAAATTGGCAGAAAACAACGGGGGCTACAAAGCCTTGAACACCGGTGGAAGCAGTTATGGCAAACTGGACGAACGCATTTATACCGAATTGACATCCAACCACCCGATCGACTTATGCCGGTACCAAGTGGCCAATTGCTATATGGGCCGCGCGGGACTCATCAATTCAGGTGGCGACTCAAAAGGTGCCAGCGACATGGCCGATGCCGTACGCACAGCCGTAATCAACAAACGCGCAGGTGGTATGGGTTTGATTTCAGGCCGCAAAGCGTTTCAACGCCCGATGAAGGAAGGCGTGGAAATATTGCAAGCAATTCAGGATGTGTATCTGGATAAGACCATTGACATAGCGTAGTCACAAGCAGTACGGGGATTTGAGGATGGCGCGATTTGAAAATCGCAGCGATGGCGGTTGGGCGCATCCTCAAATCAAATCATTCTCAAACCGAATTTTATGCCTTGGTTCAAAAGAACGGATAAAGGAATTTTAACGCCAACGGAAGGCAAGCGCGAAGTGCCCGATGGGCTCTGGTTTAAATCGCCAGGCGGCAAGATCATTCATACCCGTGAGCTTAAAAACAATGCCTATGTGGTGCCCGAAGAAGAGCATCACGTGCGCATCGGCTCCAAAGAGTACTTCGAGATCCTTTTCGATAACAATGAGTTCACCGAGCTGGATGCGAACATGGAGTCGGCCGATCCGCTGAAGTTTGTGGACACCAAACCGTACCCCAAACGAATCAAAGAGTCGCAAGCCAAGTCAGACCTGAAAGATGCCGCGCGCACCGCGTACGGCAAGTGTAACGGGCTGGACTTGGTGGTTGCCTGCATGGACTTTGCTTTTATTGGCGGGTCTATGGGTTCGGTTGTGGGCGAAAAGATTTCGCGCGCGATGGACCACAGCCTTAAACATCGCATACCGTTTTTGATGATCTCCCGATCGGGTGGGGCGCGCATGATGGAAGCGGGGCTCTCGCTGATGCAAATGGCAAAGACCTCCGCCAAAATTGCATTGCTGGACAAGGCTAAAATTCCCTACATCTCATTGCTGACAGACCCCACCACGGGTGGTGTCACCGCTTCGTATGCCATGCTAGGCGACTTCAACATAGCCGAGCCCGGTGCGCTGATCGGGTTTGCCGGACCGCGCGTCATCAAGGAAACGATCGGCAAAGATTTGCCCAAAGGCTTTCAAAGTGCCGAATTCGTGCTGGAGCACGGCTTCCTGGATTTCATCATCGACCGCAGAAACCTAAAAAACCGGTTGAGTTTGTTGTTGAGGATGGTGGGGTGATTGCTTGTCCTCTCCTTTGTTTCCATACCAGAAATAAGAAACAGCCGCCCATGGGCGGCTGTTTCTTTATTAAATACGCGAATAACCGAACGTTTAGAGCTTTGTCAAGCGCAGGTACACACGCCTTGTCCAGGTGCAGTATCCCTGACGTCTTCCATACTCATCGGCATCGTCATCTAAGGCGATGTAGAATCTTGAACCTACGGCCGACACACCATCGGGATCATTGAGGTAAACCCCTCTGTTGAATATTTGAAACTGTGGGGTTCCTGCCGGCATAGGCGGTAGTCCTGCTGGAAGTGAATTGGATGCAGTTTGGTTGGTAGCGGTTGACGCATTGCCGAACACCCCAGCGGCTGGCATCGTCAAATATATTCCGCGTTCGGCACTACATGTTGCGCCTGTTTTCTGAAGTGCCACCCATACCGTACCGCGGGGAACAGTCCGATTAGGGACCGAATATCCAAGTCCATCGAAAATGGCGTTCCTGTTTGGATCGGTCGTGCCCGCAGGCAGTGGATCACTGGCTTCAAAATTGACCAGCAAATTCAATGTCCCCCCTCGATAATTGGTAATCTGCAATTGCCGTTGCGTTGAAAGTCCTCCAGGTACTGTTGCGAGTGTAACATCTTGGGCGGGATACAACACCTGATTAAGCGAGGCAGGAAATGCCGATCGGTGTTGGTCTACCGAATGGTTAGGAGACCAAATTGCGAACTGCTCAAGTCGATAGGTTTGAAGAAACGCATTAGCCGGCAGGGTACGAACTGTCAGTGTATACTGAAATGGTGAACTATAAAACTGCCCGCCCGTAATATTTGCAGTAGTGTTCGCTTTCTCGGGATTTGTCCCTTGGGGGTTAAGTACGGTAAACTCGCGTCCATCTGTCAGCTTCATCACCCAGCGCAAAACCACTTGATTGCCACTAACCATTGCACCAGGATAGGAGATTTTCAACGCCAGCGAAGGCCATTGTGGGCCATCTGACGGTGGCAGTGCCGTTAGCAGTGCTGCCTGCATCTCTGCATGTGTTATGCGAATCCTGCCCCGTTTATACGTTGAAATGGTTGGCTCCTGAACAGGTGAAAATACCGAAGCCGGTACATTTTTGACAAATACCTCACTCGTCAGATTATTACCGCTTCTAAAAGATGCGTAAAAATCAATTGATTCCAAGCGAGTTCCATTGGCATCATCCACGGTTTCAAATTCAGTCTCAAAGCCCGAACTCGCAAAATTTGTCGCATCCAAAACATTGGTCGCGATTGAGTACATGCGCAAGTATGCCCCTGTTTCCCTGTCATTGTATGGCAACGGATACAGAGCCTCATCCCGGCAGGCTATCGTGGAAACCAGTAATCCACTGATAAGAAGTATAGATATCTTTTTCATCATAATATCTTTTGACGCTGACAGTTAAAAATTAAGATTCGTTTGGTCACGGTTCCAAAACACGGGATCGTTAAGATTTGGCTTCTGTGAGACATTGGAATTTCGGGTTTCAAAAACCACGGGGTACCATAAGGAGCGGGGGAAGTTGCCCGGGTTGGGGGCGATAGCGGGTTGCATGCCTGTGGGTTTTCCTGTTCTGCGGTAGAGATTAAATGACTCTACGCCATTCCCAAATAGGGCAATCCAGTACTCCCGTGCAACCAAATTTCTTTGCTGTTCTAAAGCGGCTGTGCTAAAGCCAAGCGTACCCCCCACGGCAGCGGCAACATATCGCTCAACATCGCCCGTGAACGTCTGGCTCCACGTTAATCCTGTTGTGCCCACTTGAATGGGTGCGGCTGTCGTCATGGCCCACTGCCTGTTAACAGTTACGTCACCTTGGGCCCCTGCCAATACCGTCACGGTAGCCCGAAGCAACTCGCCCTCGGCATCGGCATCGGTCGCCCGCGTCCAAGCACCTGCGTCAGCGATGTAAATACCATTTTGCGATGCTGTGCTTTGGTTTTTTACAAGCACGCGATCGCCGGCTGCCAACGCAACACCATCAACCGTCAACAGCCCACTGAGTGCCGTCAAATTAGCTGTAGTTGCCGCGCGAACGCTAGCCAATACTGAGCCAGCCACAGGATAGAAAGTGTTGATGGTATTACCCTGATTAGGCGAAGCTCCAAAGGCATTGGAACCAAAAGTTCCGTTTACCGCCCAATCTCTCACATCTTGAATAGAGCTCCTGATACCTTCTTCATATCGGGTTGCTGCCGTACCGTCTGCCGCTCCCAATATTAAATAAAGGTCCGCTTCCGCAATCATAAAACTTACAAATGATCTCATCATGATGGGCTGGAAACCTGCTCCCTGCATACTGTTGGCAAAGGTTGTAGCACTAGTCACGTTCAGACCATTGCCCGCATCAAATCGGCCTCCCACGGGATAGCTCCCCCACGTGGTCCGCAACAAACCATCCGGTGGAATGCCCTGAGGGTCCACATGATCCCGGCCCCAATAAAAATCAGGTGTGGGAAAACAAAACGTGCGACTCCAAGCAGCATTGGTTGCCACTGGGTTAATACCCGGGGGCAATCCGCCAGGACCTGGGACTACAGCTGAGCCCACTGCCGTTGGGTAATGTGCCGGGCGTAGTTCCAAAATGCAACGTATGTTATTCGGATTACCTGCAGCAATCGAACTCAGCGTTTGTCGATAAAAGTAAAAGCGCATACGCGGATCGCGCATATCATATCCAAAATACATTTGCCACATTAGGTAGTTGGCAATATAGTCACCCGCACCGGTCAGGTAATTGTTGGTCCAGCGAGGATGCCTTGAATCAGGATCAGCTGTGCTGGTTGCGTAGCGAAAAACAAAATTGTGGTTTTGGGCTGAAATCACCCCGCCCGAGGCTGGCAACAAGACTTGGTTAATGCCGGCTATTGCCCTAGGCTCGTCTACGTCCCGCAAGTTCAAATAAATTTTAAGTCGCAGGGAGTTAATCAATCTGATCCAATTGGCGGCTGTACCTCCATAATAAAAATCAAATACAGTCACGCCAGTGGGGTTGGGTGCCGTATTAAAGTCAGTAGTCGCCCGAGTAAGGATCTCCAACGCGGCATCATATACACCCGCCATGTCATCTACTTCAGGATTCAGGTTATTCAAACCCTGAAAAGCCTGACTAAACGGTACATCTCCAAAGTAATCAACCAAGGTTAAAAGTGTGTAGGCCTGTAGCACCCTTGCAATACCAGCATGACGGGTAAGGCCCTGCTCATCGGCCAGAGGCAAAAGGGTGTGCGCATCGTTCAACACGTTTGCGTACGCCAACGTCCACAAATTATCAAATGCCGTGGGCCGGTTGGTATTCTCATAGTCGGCCTGGCCTGAGTTCTGCATGCGCGTATAATGCATGCCAAACGTACTTGCCGCATTGAAAAATGCCGCAAAATCGAGCTGAATCTTATTCAAAAGCAGCGTTGGGTTGATTTGATCCAACCGAATGGCATTCGGATCCTCCTGAAGTTCCAAATCGCAAGAGGAAGCGATCACAACAGCCAACGACAATGAAAGTATTTTAACTAGTTTCTTCATATCTAATTCGTTAGAAAGTAACTCGTAATGAAACTCCGTATCTTCGCGCCTGTGGCCCGGTTAAGTAGTCGAACCCAATTCCGTTACCGACCCCGGTACTGAGAACCTCAGGGTCGAAATTGACATTCTTAGGCACATTGAACGCATTGACCCAAAGGTTATTTCCGTTTAGCTGAAGCGTGGCGGCTTTGATCGGTGTCTTGCTGAGCAGCGACTTGGGAAATTCATAAGCTATCGAAATTTCGCGAAGGCGAATAAAGCTCCCGTCAAAAATGGCCGTCTCATCAATTCCGTTAAACTGAGTGTTGAATCCGTAGTCAGAGGCGGTAATTTGCAAATCATTTTTTACATAAACCGGATTTCCTTCAGCATCAACTCCGTCTTGTCGAACACCAGGTAAGATATAGGAAATGTCCAGCGGATTATCGCCCTCTTCAACAACACCACGGCCCAGTGTTGCCGAAGGCGTGGAGGCATACATATCGCCACCGTGTCGATAATCCAATTGTACGCTAAGAGTAACTCCGCGATACGAGAAGTTATTGATAAGCGACCCCGTCCAGTCAGGGTTTGGGTTTCCGATGATTCGTTGTTCCGGATCCACTGCATATAATCCATCGCTATTGCGCACTACCCTCTCACCATTAGGGGCTCGGAGGGCCGCAGTACCAACAATTACTCCGTAAGGTTGATTGGCAATTGCAAAATTGCCACGAGTGGTGAGTCCGCCAATCAATACTTGTGTTAGGCTGGTGCCCAGGTCAAGGATTTCGGGCCGCAGAACCGTGTAGTTAAAAGTCGCGTCCCATGTAAAGTCAGCCTTTTGGAAAACGGTACCCGACAGCAACATTTCAATACCCTTGTTTGAAAGTTTACCCACATTGATCAACGTGCGCGTGTATCCGGTGGCCGGATCCAACGGTGCATCCAAAATCAAATTCCGTGTGCTTCTATCAAAAACCGAGAAATCGAGGGATAGTCTATTGTTGAATAATTTGGTTTCCAATCCTAGTTCAATCTCTTGTTGCAATTCGGGTTCCAAGTCCGGATTACCCAAGTAGTCATCCACCTCGTTGCTTCCTATAGGCGCACCCGTCAAGTCAGCGTAGTCACGGGAGTTACCCAACGCAAAGGTCCGGGTTCCGTACGGAAATGGCGCGAAACCAGCCGAAGTTCCAAATCCAAATCTGAATTTCAAGTAGTTGAGGGTTTTGGACTCGAGGTTTTGAAATGCTTCCGTGGGAATAAAAGACACACTAACACTTGGGTAGAAAATTGAATTATTCCCTTGTTCCAAGGTTGATGTCCAGTCATTTCGTCCAGCCAAATTAAGAAAGAGATACTCTTTGTAGTCAAAGGAGAAATCTCCGTAAACGCCCATCCGCTGTTCCTCTGTAACGCGGTTCAAAATCCGGCCGCCAAATGCAACGCTGCGAGAGGAAGCGACCCTAAAGTTATAGTGCTTGAATAGGTCAAAGACACCCTGGCCCTCTGAATAAAGACCATCACGATCAAATCGGTCGTTTCGACTGTTAAAGCCAATACGCGATGAGAAATTCAAGTCATCGGACAGGGCCTTTTGGTACCCAAAAATAAAATCGTGATTCCAGATGGAGTTGCGGATAATCTGGGTCTGATAAATTCCGTTTATGACATTGGGGCCCTGTACTCCTCCTCGATTGTATTTGCGCTCTTGTGACTCGGTATAGGTGTCGAAGCCAACACGGTAGGTGAAATTCAGATTCTCGGTAAAGTCATATGTTAAACTGGTGGAGTTGAAAAACCGATTCGTCAAACTTGTTTCCTTGTAGTTTGCAGCCGCCCAAAGGGGATTTACAATATCATTGCTCCCGCGGTAATATATGCTTCGTTGTCCATCGGGCGTTGCAAACGGCCAATCAAACAATTGAACATCTCTTGGTGTATACAAAAATTGACCATACAGCGAGGGTACCCCGCCCAACGTAGCTCCACCGCCCGTTGCGGCATTCAGTGGAGGTGTTTGGAAGTCTGTCCTCGCAAAAATGAACGATGTCTTCATCGTTAACTTTTTGGTGACCGCGGCATTAAATCCCATGCTGATATTCAATCGCTCCACATCGTTTCCGGGAGCAAAGCCTTGTTCATCCGCGTAACCCAGTGCAACGTTATATCCTACTTGGTCGTTGCCACCGTTCATATTGATGGATGTATTGCTGGACACGCCTCTTCTAAAAAACTCATCGATCGTGGTGGCAGGTTTATAAGAAATACGCTGAAAGAAATATTCCGGATAAGCATTTTGTAACGCTGGGTCCACCAGAAATTGATAGGGATGGCCAAGTGAATCTACTTCGGTAAAGGCCGGGCCCCAGTTACTAAAAAACGGACCTGCTAACCCTTGAAATCCATTACCCCACTTGCTTTGGAACTTAGGGATAGAAGACGCCTCCACAATCGAGAATGTCTGTTGCAATGTGATCTCCGAAGCCCGGCTCTTCCCCCTGCCTGATTTTGTAGTGATCAAAATAACACCGTTGCGCCCTTGATCGCCATACAAAACCGTAGCAGCCAGTCCCTTTAAAATATTAACACTTTCAATATTATTGGGATCTAAGTCTAGGAATCTGCTGGTCGCAGCAGCAGCACCACCCGTAGTGAATCCTGATCCAGCATTTGTAGCTGAGTTGAACGGCACACCGTCAACGACAAAAAGGGGTTGGGTATTTCCGGTAATAGAACTAAACCCTCTTATTTGAATATTCGTAGCGGACCCTGATGTGCCTCCGGTCGGGGTAATCGAGACACCCGGTACTTTGCCTTGCAAAATTCTCGCCACATCGTTCTGGGGCTTTGCCGCCAATTGACTTTCGCCAACAGAAGCCACGGAATATCCCAACGCCTTCTTATCCCGCGCAATTCCTTGGGCGGTCACCACCACTTCGGACAACTGTTGGGTGTCGGATGCCAAGGTAGCATCTACCGATGACCGAGACCCGATAGCTACCTCCTGCGTTGCAAAACCGATAAACGAAAAAACAAGCGTGCCCCCGGATGCGGGAACAGTCAATGTGTAAACGCCTTCCGAATCCGTTACGGTTCCGTTGGTCGTTCCTTTCAAGAGCACGTTTACACCGGGCAAAGGAGAGCCATCATCGGCAGTCACTTTCCCTGTCACGGCTCTGTCTTGGGCTGCTGCGAGTAAAACAGAAAAACAGCCCGCGAAGAGAAGCAGTAAAAACTTCTTCATAGCGTAGGGTTTAGGTATGGTTTAGTCCGTTAACACTGCGTTAACGAACCATAATATTAGGGCAATATTTGTCTATCCCCGATGCGTGAAACCAAAAAATTTTACGCAAACGGTGGATATCGGTCGAAAAATTTGCCCTTCCCCTCGTTTCCAAATAAAATTTGGACATACCACGGCCTGCCAGCACCCCCCACGCCACCCACAAGCTCCCATAAAACAAAAAGCCGACCCTCTTGAGGGTCGGCTTTTTGCCTGATCGCTATGATTGGAACAGAAGATGTTTACGCCTCTGCAACCACCGATACAAATGACTTGTCGGCTTTGCCTTTTTTGAACGCCACCACGCCATCCGTCAAGGCAAACAGCGTGTGATCTTTACCGATGCCCACGTTTTTGCCCGGGTGGTGCTTGGTGCCGCGCTGACGCACAATGATATTGCCTGCCACCACTTTCTGGCCACCATATACTTTGATACCCAACCGCTTGCTTTCGGACTCGCGGCCGTTCTTTACTTTACCTTCGCCTTTCTTATGTGCCATACCTCAATACGATTTAATAATTGAATGATTTGAAGATTTGAAAATTGAGTTTTTACCAATCTGCCTGAACATCATCAAATTGGTACATTTTCAAATTATCCGATGCTTTCGATTTGCACTTTGGTAAACTGCTGGCGATGGCCATTCTTTACAGCATAGCCTTTTCTTCGCTTCTTTTTGAAAACAATCACCTTGTTTCCCTTTACGTGCTCGAGGATCTTCCCAGATACCTTTACACCATTCACAGTAGGGGCGCCAACTTGTACACTGCCTCCGTTATCTACCAGCAGGACTTTGTCGAAGCTCACAGAAGCCCCGGCATCGCCCTCCATCTTAGGAGCGTATATATATTGGTCTTTAGCCACCTTAAACTGTTTTCCGGCAATGTCTACGATTGCGTACATGTTTGATTGGATGGGTTAAAAATTCGGACTGCAAAGATAAGCCAAAGGAGCATATTTTCAATCCTCGCCTGCCAAAATTGCCAAAAAGACCAAAATTGATCCAAATTCGAGGGTTTTGAGGCTAATTTTCTGACTGTCAGGCCGCAACCGGATACGCAAGTTCGGGCTAAGACAGAACGTGCGCCCCTCCCTTGGCAGCCGCGTGGCCGGGCATGGTTGACGCGCTATCCGCCCCACACCGCCAATCAGTTGACGATAAAAAAATCAACCAAAAAAAAATCCGAAAAATCTTTAGTTCACCAGGCGCTTCACACACGGGCAGTAAGTGAATGAAAATGAATTGCTTTTGAAAATCCGATGATTTTTTGATAGCGATTGTCGGCCCCTCGGGCTTCAACACTCCTTTGATTTTACTGCTGCATTTCAAACCTTTGTTTCTTCACTCTTTTGCGAAACGGCTTTTATCCGCTGCTTCGACTTCTAAAGAGAAAAAACAAAAAATTACCGTGCACCGCCAAAGCCTTTAGGCCTTGGAAGTGTTTCGAATAGTACGTAAACCTTTTTAAGAAACGCTATGAGCAACAATTTACCCGAAGAGCCGATTTTGAAAGAGAACAAAGACCGGTTTGTCCTCTTCCCCATCACCCACCCCGACATTTGGAAGTACTACAAACAGGCCGAAGCCAGCTTTTGGACGGCCGAAGAAATTGACCTGAGCCACGACTTGCGCGACTGGGCCACCCTGAACGATGGCGAACGCCACTTCATCACTCACGTGCTGGCCTTTTTTGCAGCCAGCGATGGCATCGTAAACGAAAATCTGGCCGAACACTTTGTGGGCGAGGTACAATATACCGAGGCAAAGTTCTTTTACGGTTTTCAGATCGCCATCGAGAACATCCACTCCGAAACGTACTCTTTATTAATAGATACCTACGTCAAAGACCCCAAGGAAAAAGACCGCCTCTTCCACGCCATCGAAACCATGGACTGCGTAAAACAAAAGGCTGATTGGGCTTTGCGGTGGATTTCGCAGGGCAGTTTCCAGGAACGTCTCATTGCCTTTGCCGCGGTGGAGGGTATTTTCTTCTCGGGGTCGTTCTGCTCCATTTTCTGGCTGAAAAAGCGTGGCTTGATGCCCGGCCTGAGCTTCTCCAACGAGCTTATTTCCAGAGACGAAGGCCTGCATTGCGACTTTGCCTGCCACATCTACACCCAGCACGTGGTCAATAAGCTGCCTAAAGAGCGGGTGATCGAAATCATCAAAGACGCTGTGGAAATTGAAAAGGAGTTTGTCACCGATGCCCTGCCGGTAAACCTCATCGGCATGAATGCCGAACAGATGCGCCAATACATCGAGTTTGTGGCGGACCGCCTCCTCAATGAACTGGTGGGCGAAAAAGTGTACGGGGCCAGCAACCCGTTCGATTTCATGGACATGATAAGCCTGCGCGGGAAAACCAATTTCTTCGAAAAACGGGTGGCCGAATACCAGAAAGCGGGCGTGATGAAGAGCACCGAAAAAGAAACCGCCCCGAAGTTTTCATTGAATGAAGATTTTTGATACATTGACAAACATTTTTTAAACTATCGTTCACCACAACCCACTTTAGTAATGCTTGTAGTAAAACGTGACGGACACCGGGAGTCCGTAAAGTTCGACAAGATCACGGCCCGCATCGAAAAACTCTGCTACGGTTTAGATCCCAAATTTGTCAACCCAGTAGAGGTGGCCATGAAAGTAATCAATGGATTGTATGATGGTGTCTCCACCCAGGAATTGGACAACCTGGCCGCGGAAATTGCCGCTACCATGACCACACGCCATCCGGATTTCGCCAAACTGGCGGCCCGCATCGCGGTAAGCAACCTACACAAGGTTACCAGCAAGTCGTTTTCCAGCACCATGAAGCGGCTGTACACGTACGTAGACCCGAAAACAGGCCAAAATGCGCCCCTCATCTCCAAAGAAACCTGGAAGGTGATACACGAGCACGCAGCTGAACTGGACGAAGCCATCATCTACGACCGCGACTTTGGCTATGATTATTTTGGGTTTAAAACATTGGAGCGCTCCTACCTGATGAAAATTGACGGGAAGGTGGTGGAACGCCCGCAACATTTGCTCATGCGGGTAGCCGTGGGCATCCACGGTGAAGATATCCCGGCCGCTATCGAAACATATAATTTATTGTCGGAGAAGTGGTTCACACATGCCACCCCCACGTTGTTCAATGCGGGCACGCCCAAGCCACAATTGTCGAGCTGCTTTTTGCTTACCATGAAAGATGACAGCATTGATGGCATCTACGACACTTTGAAAAACTGCGCTAAAATTTCGCAGAGTGCCGGTGGCATCGGTTTGAGCATCCACAACGTGCGCGCCAAAGGATCGTACATCAAAGGCACCGGAGGCACCTCCAATGGCGTGGTGCCCATGTTGCGCAACTTTGACATGACAGCCCGCTATGTAGACCAAGGCGGGGGCAAGCGCAAAGGCAGCTTTGCCATTTACTTGGAACCTTGGCATGCCGATATTTTTGAATTCCTTGACCTGAAGAAAAACCACGGCAAAGAAGAAATGCGCGCACGCGATCTCTTCTATGCCATGTGGATACCCGATCTGTTCATGAAGCGGATCGAGAACAACGAAATGTGGTCACTCTTCTGCCCCAATGAAGCGCCCGGCCTGGCCGATTGCTATGGCGAAGAGTTTGAGCGCCTGTACGAAAAGTACGAGAAGGAAGGGAAGTTCCGCAAACAAATCAAAGCACAGGACTTGTGGTTTGAGATTCTGGAATCGCAGATAGAGACCGGCACACCCTACATGCTCTACAAGGATGCTGCCAACAAAAAATCCAACCAGAAAAACCTCGGCACCATCAAGAGCAGCAACCTGTGTACCGAGATCATCGAATACACATCGGCCGATGAAATTGCCGTGTGTAACCTGGCGTCCATCGCGCTGCCCAAGTTTGTGACGGAAGACGGCATCTTTGACCACCAAAAACTGTACGAGATCACCAAGGTGGTCACGCGCAATTTGAACAAGGTCATTGACATCAACTATTACCCCGTGCCGGAAGCACGCAACAGCAACATGCGGCACCGCCCCATTGGCATTGGCGTGCAGGGCCTGGCGGATGCTTTTATCATGCTGCGCATGCCGTTTGATTCCGATGAGGCGCGCGCCCTCAACGAAGACATCCACGAGACCATCTACTTTGCTTCGATGGAGGCATCCATGGAGCAGGCCAAAGAGCATGGGCCGTATGAAACGTTCAAAGGTTCGCCTGTGAGCAAAGGTATCTTCCAGTTTGACATGTGGGGCGTGACCCCGAGAAGCAACCGCTGGAACTGGGATAAACTGAAACAAGAGGTAAAACAGCATGGCGTACGCAACTCGCTTTTGGTAGCCCCCATGCCCACTGCCTCCACCTCGCAAATCCTTGGCAACAACGAGTGCTTCGAACCCTACACAAGCAACGTATACACCCGCAGAACGCTATCGGGCGAGTTTATCGTGGCCAACAAACACCTGATGAAGGACCTGATCAGTCTTGGCTTGTGGAATGAAACCATGCGCCAGAAATTGATCTCTACCAACGGATCGGTACAGCCGATTGCCGAAATACCCCAAAACATCAAGGACATCTACAAAACGGTGTGGGAGATTTCGCAAAAAGCTATTATTGATATGAGTGCCGACCGCGGTGCCTACATCTGCCAGAGCCAAAGCCTGAACATCCACCTGACCAATCCGAATTTTGGCAAGCTCACCTCCATGCATTTCTACGCGTGGAAAAAAGGCTTGAAGACGGGCATGTACTACCTGCGCTCCACAGCGGCAGCCGATGCCATCAAGTTTACCCTTGACAAGTCGGCCATTGCGCAGCCTTCGGTTACCGAGGCCGAGCCGAAAGTGATAGCCCAGCCCGTGGCCGCGGAAACGCAGCAGGCACTCAACTACGAAAGCCGGGCCGAGGTGGCCAACTACGAACAGAAATTATCCGACATGGCGTGTTCGCTCGACAATCCCGATGCCTGCGAGGCCTGTGGATCGTAGCGAAGTAACCCAGCTATAAAAAAAACGCCTGTGATTTTCATCACAGGCGTTTTTGTTTTCAGCTTTACCGATATAGCTACTCCCCGTCCAACACCGGGTTAGCCGTGACTGGGCCAAAGAAAAGAGCATTAAGAAACAGTTTATTGGTGCCGTACCACGTACCCCGGAAATTCATGTTGTCGGTAAACAGGATCACGCGCCCCTGCCCTTCGCCACTGACCACAATGGCCGCGGACTGGCTCACCTTGGGCAACTGCGTAGGGTGCACGTAGCCGCCAATGAGTGGTTTAGCTGTGTACTGCGCCACGTTGTTGTAGGGATTTTTCGACAACGGCAAATACGTGCGCCCATTGCGGTAAAACGACATCAACCGATCCGTAACGCCAAACCCAATGGGGTGTGTACGGTCAACATCCACTTGAAAAATAGCTCCACCCAATTGTTTGGCCCCTTCAAAGTTCTCAGCCTCTTCATACGGAGCGCGTTTCATTTTGCGGGTGGTATCCTGCGCGATCAGTTTCTCTTTCACCAAACCCTGCTTAATGGCCCATTCGGTAGCCGTCTTTTGGGTGATCAGCGTACCGCCCGTTTGCACCCAGGCCTTTAACCGATCAACCGTGTTTTTGTCAAAATTGTACGTTCCGGCCACCAGAATGATCACATTGTATTCCGACAGGTTGGTGCGGGACATCGCAGCCGTCTCCACTTTGGTGAGCGGCATGCCAATGCGCTGATCCAACAGATGCCATACTTCGCCTGCTTCATACTGCGATACACCCGGCCCCACCACCATCAGCGGCTTGGGCTTTTTCACCGGCACGGCATCGCCACTGCCCAGATCAATGCCTTTTATGCTGTACCCGGTGGAGGCTGGATAGATATCCACTGCCGTTTGCTCGGCCGTTCGTTTAAGATGGGCATATACCTCTGCGCTGCTGAGCCGCTGTTGCTGCACGGGAATGATCAGGGTTCCGTAGCCAAACGCTTTTTCGCCCGTAGCAACCCGTGCCGAAAATGTCTTGTGCGCTACCTTCACAATCACACCGCTGTTGAGGAGATGATATAACGCCCGGTGCGCCTGGTAATCGGTAAAGTCGATGAGGTACGCATACTCGCTTTGCGCGGGGATGACGGGCGTCTTGCTCAGTTCTGCAGCAACGCGGTTGCCCTTCGCCACGGCTGTACGCACTTCGGCATAGGGAAGGTTAAAAGCATGCACCAACGACCAGGCCGAGGCATCATAAAAAATACTATCGGTATAGGTAATCGCTTTCTCGAAAGCCGAACGAACCATCAGGTAATTGGGTTGGTCGGTGGGTACAACAAACGACTTGCCTTTTTCAAACACCTTTCCGTTCAATGACGTGGTTGCGGCTGTTTCATACACTTCTACCTGATGCAGGAGCAGGGTGTTCACTAAGGCATATGTGCGCGTCAGATCGTTGGCATCGCCAAAAACATAGCCCTTTACCGGATTGGCTTTCGCTTGCTGCGTCACGCTGGTGTAGAATCCATTGCGCAAGTTTATGAGCATAGCCTTTTCGGCATGCGAGGCCTTAACGGTAGCCAAAGCCGCCACAAACTGATTCCGCACCGTAAAGGCAAACGTCAGCGGCACCGTGGTCGTCTCCTGCACATGCCCGCGCGAACTGGCTTGCTCAAACAGAAAACCGGCACCACCATAAAAATTGCCATAACTCGATCCATACCCCGGATACAACTTGTCAAACGCTTCTTTGGTAAAATACTGGCTGCCGATCTTATTCATGGCCTCGGAAAAGTAGTCGGCAAAGCGTGGATACACGGTGTTGTACAAGTAATTGGGCACAATGGGGTTGTTGCTGCTGTTTTTGCCCGGATCGAAATAGAACGTGGAGTTGGTGCCCATCTCATGGGCATCGGTCATCACCAAGGGGCGCCAACGATGAAAAAACTTCATGCGGTTGCGGCTCTCGGGGTGAATACCCAAAAACCAATCGCGGTTCAGGTCAAACCAGTAGTGATTGGTACGCCCGCCCGGCCATACTTCGTTGTGCTCACGGTCGGCCGGGTCACTCACCGCGGGCGAGCCTTTGTGCATGTTGGCCCAATGCGAAAACCGGTCACGTCCATCGGGATTGTACACGGGGTCAATCAAAATCACCATTTCATTCAGCCACTGAAGTGTTTCCGCGTCTTCGTTGGCGGCCAAATAGTAAAGCGTCAATAAGGACGATTCGCCCCCCGAAGGCTCGTTGCCGTGAACGTTGTGGCCAAGCTGAATGACCACGGGGATATCGGAGCGCAGGTTGCCATAGGCCCCCGCCATGTGCTTTTGGCGTATGTCCTCCAACTGGGCGTGGTTGGCAGGGGACGTCACTTTTGCCACAATCTGCACGCGCTTCTCAATTGAATAGCCAATCTCTTCAATGGTTACACGGTCCGATAGCTCATCTACTTTTTTAAAGTATTCCACTATTTTATCATAGCGGGTGTGGTGGCTACCGATCGGATACCCCAGAAATTCCTCAGGCGTGGGAATGGCCGCGTTGAATTTCTGAGCGGAAGGATAGAAGTACTCTTTCTGGGCACTGACAGACAATTGGAAAACGGCCAGAGCCAGCAGGGAAAAACCAGTGATTTTCATGGGTAGGTTGAATGAAGGGGAAAAATAGCGATCGGCTTTGGATAGGCATCACCGTTTGTCAAAATAAGACCAGGTTAGTTTCCTGTGCAAAATTGTATTTTTGGCCTGCTCATGCTTCAAGTCCACTCATTTACGTTTAATCCGCTCGAAGAAAACACCTATGTGCTTTTCGATGAAACCAAAAAAGCCGCGATTGTCGATCCGGGATGCTATGAAAAAGCAGAGCAAAATGAGCTGAGCCGCTTCATCACCGAACAAGGTCTCACCGTCACGCACCTCATCAACACCCACTGCCATATCGACCATGTGTTGGGCAATGAGTTTGTCAAGCGTACGTTTCGGGCGCCTTTTTACATCCACCCGCTGGAGGAACCCGTTTTGCGTGCCGCCACCGCGTACGCGGCCATGTATGGCTTTCCCGCGTATCAACCCGCCCAACCCGACCAGTGGCTTGCGCCCGGCACAGACATCATCATTGGCCAGACACCCATGAGCGTCTTGTTTTTGCCAGGCCACTCGCCCGGGCACATCGGCTTGTATCAAAAGGAGCAAAAGCTGCTCATCAGTGGCGATGTGCTCTTTTACCGCAGCGTGGGGCGCACGGACTTACCCGGAGGCGATTGGGAAACACTCGCGCACAGCATCCGGCAACGCCTATTTCTGCTGCCCGATGAGGTGGTCGTGTATCCCGGCCACGGCCCCACGACCACGGTAGGCGATGAAAAACACTACAATCCCTTTGTAGGCAACGCTGCCATGGCATGAACCTGACCAGACATCTACCCAACGCACTTACCTGTTGCAATCTTTTTTGCGGCTGCATGGGCATCGTGTTTGCCATTCAAAACATTCCCGTGCCGTCCGCCTGGTGGATTTGGGCAGCTTGCGTCTTTGATTTTTTTGATGGCTTTGCTGCGCGCTGGCTCAAGGTCTCGTCTCCCATTGGCAAGGAGTTGGACTCCCTGGCCGACATGGTGAGTTTTGGGGTGCTGCCGGCCATCACCATGTTTACGTGGCTCGATCAGTCCCACCTGCCCGCGCCACTACCGTACACCGCCTTGTTGTTGGCCGTTTTTTCCGCCTTGCGCCTGGCCAAATTCAATGTGGACGATCGCCAAACGGACTCCTTCATAGGGCTGCCAACGCCTGCTAACGCACTTTTTATCACCGCATTGCCATTCCTGCCACCTTTTTTACAAGGCGTTTTTCATGAGCCGTGGGCGTTGGCCGTTATTTCGGTTGTTTTCTCATTCTTGTTGATCGCGCCAGTGGAGCTTTTCGCGCTGAAATTCAAGGACTTTTCGTGGAAACACAACTCAATGCGGTTTACTTTCCTGCTCCTTTCCGTATTTTTGATTGTGATATGGCAGGCCGGGGCCATTCCATTGGTCATACTGGCGTACGTGGGTCTTTCGTTAGGGAAAAGGATGTTGGCGAGCGGAAAAAAAGCAATTTAACCCTTGGTATTTCTCAGATCGGTATGGATTGGACTTTGGTGTCTGCTGGCCTCTCATGCCGGACATGGGCAAGACCCTGCGGTATTCGCTACGGGCACGTGGGTGAAATTCTCGATACCCTCGGACGGCATTTACAAAATTGACTACAACTTGCTGCGTCAAGCGGGCATCAACCCGGACAACATCGATCCGCGCCACATTCAAATGTACATGGGACACGTGGGCATGCTGCCGCAGGCCAATGCCGCTGGTCGCGTCTCGGACGTTCGGCAGATGGCCATTCAAGTAACGGGCGAAGCGGACGGACGATTTAACACAGGCGATGCCATTTTCTTTTTGGGACTTGGGCCGGATAAGATCGAGTATGTGCCCAACGCCCAGATGTACCGATATACAAACCATCTGTATGATGATGCCAACTACGTTTACCTGACCGTGGGCGACCAACCGGGCAAGCGCATCAGCGTAGCGCCATCGCCCACAGGCTCATTTCCGGTAGTCACCACATTCGAAGACGTGGGGTTTTACGAAACCGAACGGTACAACATCCTCAAGTCAGGCCGGCAGTGGTTTGGCGAACAATTTGACACCAATCCAGAGGTCACCATCCGGTTTGATGTGCCCGGCATCATCGAAAACTCACCCATCCGTTTTGCCTCGCACGTAATGGCGCAGACGTTTGCCGAGTCTTCTTTTGAAGTTTTCTGGAATGGCGTATCCGTTGCCACACAGGCCATCACGCCCATACCCAACACCCAATACGGTTTGAAAGGCCGCGTACGGGCCGACACCCTAACCTTTCAGACGACCGCGGTCAACGCTGCAGCCCGCACCACACAAGAAATCCGCTATCGCTACACCAAGGCCGCGGGCTTCTCCATTGGGTATTTGGATTTCTTTTCCTTTACCGTACAGCGCAGACTGGCCTTGTATGGCAATCATACTTTTTTTCTGTCGGCCGGCAGCACGCAAAACGCAAACACAACCTTTCAACTGACGGGTACCGATGCCACGACCGGGGTATGGGATGTAACCGATCCGTTTGAAGTTATCGGCCATGAGACCACGTTTCAAAACGGAAACACCACATTTGCCGCAGCCACCGGCTCGCTCAAGCGCTTTGTGGCGTTTGGCCCCGCGCGCGCGGCCATCCCGGTCTTTGTTCAGCGTTTGCAAAACCAAAATTTGCGGGGGGCACCGGTGCCGCAGTTCGTGATCGTGACCCATCCTGATTTTCTATCGGAAGCCAACCGACTGGCGGCCCACAGGCAATCATTCAACGGATTGGATGTGCAGGTGGTGACCACCCAACAAGTGTACGAAGAGTTTTCGGGTGGAAAAAAGGATGTGACCGCTTTGCGCGATTTTTTCCGGACGCTCTACCAGCGCAGCAACCGGTTCGAAAATGTGCTGCTGATCGGCCGCGGCACGTACGATTACAAAAACCGTGTCACCAGCAACAGCACCTTTGTGCCCATCTACGAGTCGCGCAATTCACTATCACCTTTGGAGACGTATTCATCGGACGACTATTTTGCCTTTGTGGGAAGCAGCGAAGGCGAATGGTCGGAAAGCCCCGCGGTAAATCACAACATGGCCTTTGGCGTGGGCCGCCTGCCGGTGCGCACCACGGCCGAAGCAAAGGGTATTGTGGACAAGCTGATCGCCTACGATACGGACCCAAAAAAGTACGGCCGTTGGCGCAAATCCTTTGCCTTTGTGGCTGATGATGGCGATTTCAACATTCACCAAAGCCAGGCCGACCTGCTAACGGAGTTTGTGCAGAACCAACAACCTCAATTCGATACCCGCAAAATCTATCTGGACTTATTTCGTCAGGAAAATCGCCCCAGCGGTCAGCGCAGCCCGCGTACCACCGAAGAAATCGCGCGCACCCTTCAGGAAGGTGTAGCCATCGTCAACTTTACAGGTCACGGATCCGAACAAGTGTGGATGGACGAACGCGTGCTGGATGGCAACACGATCAAAGAATGGGGCAAGCTGCCTCAATGGCCGTTGTTTGTCACGGCCACGTGCGAGTTTGGCCGCCATGATGACCCCCAGCAGATAACCACAGGCGAACGTATTTTGCTTCAACCAGAAGGGGCCATCGGGTTGGTTACTACCGCCCGACCCGTAAACGCCAGCACCAACTTTACGCTCAACCGTGCGTTTTATGCTGCCCTTTTCCAAAAAGCAAACGGTCGCTACCGGTCGCTGGGGCTTGTCTTTCGCGACACCAAAAACACAAGCCAAAGTGGGGTGGCCAATCGAAATTTTTCGCTGCTGGGCGATCCTTCCATGACGCTGGCGTTGGGCGACATGAACGTGACATGGGAGGAGGTGACCACGGCAAACGGAACCGACACGCTCCGCCCGCTCGCGCGCGCCCACATCCGCGGCTCCATCCGCGAAAGCGGTACTGTTCAAACCGGGTTTATGGGCACAGCGGAGGTAACGGTATTCAACAAGCCGAAACAACAACAAACCAAGGGCGATGAAAACCCCGTGTTCTTCTTTTCCAACTTCACCGACTTGCTGTACAAAGGGGAGGTGAGTGTTGTAAATGGGGTGTTTGATCTTGAGTTCATCGTGCCCAAAAATGTTTCGTCCAATGTGGTCAGCGGGAAAGTGAGTGCCTATGCTGCCAGCAGTACGGCATCAGCAGATGCTGCCGGTGCTCAGGTGGATGTTGCCGTGGGAGGCTTGCCCGTGACTGCGCCCGTTGACACGGAGCCGCCCGGCATAGAACTCTTCATGGGAGATACGACCTACGTCAGTGGCGGGCCCGTGGGGCCGCGCAGTGCCATCGTGGCACGCCTCACGGATGCCAGCGGGATCAATCTCACGGCCGATCCGCAACATGTGCTGCTGGCCATTCTTGACGACTCGCTTTCCTATCAATTGAATCAGCAGTTCCGCTATTTGCCGAATAGTGCACAAGCGGGCTTGGTGTCGTTTGGATTGAACCCGTTGGCTTCCGGCCAGCACCAAATCACACTGTTTGCCTCGGATGCACACCTCAATCGCGCCCAAGCCACCATCCGGTTCACGGTCTCCGAAGACGGAGGCATCCGGATCGAAAACTTTGCCAACTTTCCAAACCCTTTTCGCACGGGCGAGCAGACCACGTTTCAATTCATCCACACCCGCCCGGGCGATGACTTGGAGGCACAGTTGACGTTGTACAGCGCCCAAGGCCAACCCGTATTGACCCAGCGGTGGCAGGTGTCCAGCAGTTACTATGAGGTCACCCTTTCGCAATGGGATGGATTAACCCCCTCGGGCGCAAAATTGCCCGCGGGCATATACTTCGCCAAGCTGATTGTTCGTTCCCAGTTGGACGGCTCTCAAAACGAACAAACAACCCGCCTGCTATTGACCGATTAATTCTGTATATTTGACCCCTACTTCCTGATTATGAATAAGTTATATGTTGGCGCTTGGATTTCACTGCTGGCTTCTGTTGGGGCGGCAAAAGCCCAGCCCATCCAAGGTACCCTCATCGGCCAAGACAGCACGCGGTACCAGCCCATCATCACGGCCGTGCCCTTTTTGTTGATTACCCCCGACAGCCGGGCAGCAGGCATGGGCGATGTAGGCGCGGCCACCACGCCTGATGCCAACTCAAACTATTGGAACGCAGCGAAACTGGCGTTTATCGACAAAGGATATGGCGTAGCCGGTTCGTACACACCGTGGCTGGGGAAGATCGTAAACGACATGTCTATTTTTTATCTGTCCGGTTTTTACAAGATCACCAATGAGCAAACCGTGGCGGCATCCATGAAGTATTTTGATTTGGGAGCCGTGCAACTTAGGGATGGCGCCAACAATAGCTTGGGCGACTTCAACCCGCGCGACTTCGCATTTGACGTCACTTACTCGCGAAAGTTGACCGATGAGTTTAGCATCGGGGGCTCGCTGCGATACATCCATTCAAACTTAGTTGGTTTTTTCAGCAGCAATGGAGTGGAAGCCCAACCTGGTAACTCGGTGGCGGTTGACTTGGGCGTGTTTCATACCAAACCACTCGAAAGCCGCAATGCAACCTTTTCCTGGGGAGCCAGCATTTCGAATATCGGTGCGAAGATTACGTATTCCAATGCCGACAACCGCGACTTTATCCCCACCAACCTGCGGATCGGAGGTGCGTATAAAATGGAATTAAACCCCTTGAATACCATCACATTTGCGCTGGATATGAATAAGCTCATGGTGCCCAGCCCTCGGCCAAACGGCAGTGAACGGGAGAAGAGTCTGCTGAGCGGTATGTTCGGTTCGTTTGGTGACGCCCGTGGCGGATTTCGCGAGGAAATACAAGAAATAGCCATCGCCAGTGGAGTGGAGTACTGGTACGACAATAAGTTTTCGGGACGGCTCGGATATTTCCATGAGGCAACCGATAAAGGCAATCGGAAGTACCTTACCGCAGGCGTGGGTGCACGGCTCAATAACTTTGGCTTTGACGTAGCCTATCTGGTGCCCACTAACCGACAGGAAAATGCCCTTGCCGAAACCATCCGCTTCACGCTTCTGTTTGCATTTGAAAATAAACTGCGGGAAGCCGACACGGTTACGGAATAATGATCCTGCTTGATCGCACGGTAGCACCGGCATTTCAGAATGCGGTGGATTTTCAACTGCCTCCCTTTCACCATCACCGGGCTTCCAATGGCACTCAGTGGATTGTGCTGCCCACCGTTCAACAAGAGGTAATCAAGATCGAGCTGGTGTTTGCCGCGGGCAAATGGCATGAACCCGCACGGGGCATCGCGCATTTTACCTCGGCCATGTTGGAGAAGGGCACACCTAAAAAAAGTGCTGCCGACATCGCTTCGTTTCTTGATTGGAAGGGGGCGCAAGTGGAAATCACCTCCGGATATGACTATTCGTCCATCGCGTTGTATGCGTTGCTTCGCCATTGGGAAGAAACATTTGCCTACCTGCTGGAGATGATCCGCGAATCCTCATTCCCCGAGGATGAGTTGACGTTGCTGAAGAATATTTTCAAAGACAATCTTCGCGTTAACCGCGAAAAAAATGCCTATGTCGCAGGTCAGGTATTTCGCAAAAGTCTGTTTGGCGAAAGCCACCCATACGGTTCTGCAGTAGACGAGGCCGACATAGACCGAATCACACCCGAAGATCTCGCCCACTTTGCGCGGTTTTTAAAGACCCCCGCCTTCGTATTTGTAACGGCTCCTCCGTCAGCAAAAATCAATACGGAAGTAATGGCCGGAGAGTGGGCGAAACAAAAAGAAGAGTCACCTCAGGGGATGGTCATTTCGCCCGTGGGGCTAATCAAAGTGGAGAAGGAGACGAGCAGCCAAACAGCATTGCGGTTGGGCCATGTCGTCAGCAATCGCAACCATCATGATTATCCAAGGCTGTTGTTGCTGAATCAAGTGCTGGGAGGGTATTTTGGCTCACGGCTTATGAAAAACATCCGCGAAGAAAAAGGACTCACCTATGGTATCCACTCGTCCATTACCCCACTGCGCCACAGTGCGTACTGGGTGATAGGCGCGGAGGTGAACAAGGAAAATGAGGAGCTGGCGTTGGATGAAATCCGAAAAGAGATTTTACAACTACAGGACGAACAAGTTCAACCCTCCGAATTGGACTTGGCACGAAATCATTTGCTGGGCTCTCTTCAACAAGATTTGTCAAATCCGTTTTCGGTGATGGACAAACTTAAGAATATATTTCTGTTTGACTTACCACCTGATTTTTATTCTCGCGTGTATCAATCCGTCCGCCAAGCAAGCCCTGCGGATGTGCGTTCGGTCGCACAGTCTCAGTTTTTTCCTGCAGAACTGCATTGCGTGGCAGTAGGCTAGCAGGATCAAATGACCTGACTCATTCTACATAAGAACTGGAGCGCGGTAACCCTTTGCGTTACCATACTGCATGATAATAACCCTTACTGCCTGGGGCATGGTTTCTGCCCTTTCAGGTAACAAAAACCCTGTGGGCGGGGGCCCGGCCTTTCCTGGGTTTTGGGGGTTCTGAAACAAAAAACCCCCTGGGCCGCTGGCCCCGGGGGTCTGATGAAAAAAGGCAACGACTTACTCTCCCGGGTTTTACCCTAGTACCATCAGCGCTGGTGGTCTTAACTGCTCTGTTCGGAATGGGAAGAGGTGTGCCCCACCGCCATAGCCGCCTTAATGTGCCGGCACCGGTTCTCGCGGTGCGCCAATACCGTTGACATGGCCGGGGAAAGGGCAGAGGGGGCACGGGCACACGGCAGCGCGCCTGGCCGGGGGCCTTGCGGCCCCCGGTCTTATCGTATGTTCTTGTTTTGTTCCTGAAGCGTTCGGGGCATTAGTACCGCTCGGCTTTGGCATTCCTGCCTTTGCACCTGCGGCCTATCAACGTGGTCGTCTCCCACGGCCCTGTAAGGAAGCCTCATCTCGAGGTGGGGTTCGCGCTTAGATGCTTTCAGCGCTTATCCACTCCCAACATAGCTACCCGGCGGTGCAGCTGGCACTACAACCGGTACACCAGCGGTTGGTCCAACCCGGTCCTCTCG